>Ga0123353_10000069_pt1 | contig 112932 bp, 104 predicted proteins | sample TergutLab28metaG_3_FD_92763 | JGI IMG/M metagenome (GOLD analysis project Ga0123353, IMG submission 92763) | Labiotermes labralis P3 segment gut microbial communities from Petit-Saut dam, French Guiana - Lab288 P3 | ecosystem: Host-associated > Arthropoda: Insects > Digestive system > Gut ...
GTAATGATATTCTCGTTTCACTCGAATGATATTAAATTTTCCATTCATTTGCGGCACGCAAATATCATTCTGCAAGAATATCATTGCGTTTACGCAATATCATTTGCGAAGCAAATTTAATTGAATGGGGCTCAAATACTTTGAGCACCCATTCTTGGTGCTGGAGGAGGGAGTCGAACCCTCACTCCATTACTGGAACCGGATTTTGAGTCCGGCGCGTCTGCCAGTTCCGCCACTCCAGCACGAATGCCATATAATACCACGATAGCAAACAAAAAGCAACCGTTTTGTAAAAAAACCACCCGTTTCCGGGCGGTTTTTTATTGAATGGGGGTTAATTATATAAGACTATCAAAGTCGCCAAAATCAATAACCCATTGAACTAAGTCGCCGCTGTAAACCTGCAGCAATCCTACTTCCAGCCAGTCTGCCCATGCCTCTTCACCAAAGTTGTAATCAGCAAACGCAAAGTAAGGAGGCAATGAACTTGCACCGTATGCTGCAAGCAATGCATTGTAATGTGCAATTCCGCCTTCGTTAAACAGAACTGTTTTATTTGCTGCCGAAACAGCTGAGTCAAGGTAAAGGTCGTTCCAAAGCTGTACATATGCGCGGTAACGCAGATATTCAATTCTTTTTGCCGCTTCTCCCCTGGTAATGTATCCCGGGTCAAAGTAAACCGCTTTGTAATAGCTTTCAGTAAATGCTTCCTTTAGGTCTTGCGTAAGAATCAAATACGGAGCTCTTTCGCTAAAGAATTGGCTTGATCCGCCGCTTGTCTGCCAGCCCTTAAAGCCGTCCAGACCGTATCCGCCCCTTGCTACCCAGTCAGCATATGCGGCTTCAACAGCATCCCAGTTAATTGCTTCGCCTGTTTTCACAGTTTGCCAGTAAAATGATGTTTGAAGCACTAAGCCGTTAAAGTCGTAATACCCTATAAATCCAACATTGTATTCAACATCTATGGGAACAACCGGACCAACAGGCCCTTGGTTTAAAGCATAACCATCCGCGTCAAAGAAAACCATATTGATGTTTTTGTTGTTGTATACTTTTGGAATAAAGAATACATAACCGCCATCAACGGTCTTTTGTTGACCTTCTTGTACTCTGATTTCAAAGTCAAAGTACTTGTTTGATTCTTTTGATGTAAGGGTGAAAAATTCAAATCCGTAAAAATCTGTTCCTTCCACACCCTCAAACATCCAGCCGGCCACTTTCAGGTAGCCATTGTCTTTTTGTTTTGAATCCCAGATAAAATAAATCCCCGGGAAGTCTTTACTATGAGCGTTTGACGTAATCTTGTCGCCGCTTGCGTTTTTGCGTGTTGTGTTATCGATAAAACCGATTTCAACTGCAACTTCTCTGTCAGCAGCACCGTTCCATTGTACTACCGGAGCACCGATTCCGCCAAACGCCAATACCACACTCATAAGTAATGCTGCAATAAATGCCATTTTTCTATTCCTTTTAATAATCTTTTTAATTTCGGGTTAGTTTATTTTAGGTTTAGTCACCCCCTTTTTTAATAAAAAGCTGGCCCAACACTTAGCACGCCGAACTGAAGCCCATGCTCTTTAACCTTGAACTTACGTTGTTACCGACAAGAATACTCCTTTTATGGAATTTTGTCAAAGAATAATTGCAGGTTTGCACGGACTTTGTAAAATATTATATGAATCGCTTACTATTTTGTATACATTTGTCTAACTTCTTTTCAACAATTCTTACACAAACAAAAATCCGCTGCAATGCAACGGATTTATAATTATTTACCCTTTTTGTTTTTTTCAATAAGTTCAGCTATCTGCCTTAACACATCTTGCATCTGCGGATTTGTTGTATCGGCCTCTTTCGTTTTCCGCTCGGTTGCTACCTCTTTCACATCTTGCTCAACTATTTTTTCTTTGGCTTTCAAAACCAGTGTAACGGCATCGTCTTTAATTTTCCGTGCTTCCTGAAGCGTTTGTTCTTTTTCTTTCTGAACTTCCGCAACTGCCGCATCAATTTCTTTCTGATAGAAGGCTGCCATTTCGGTTTTTACTCTGGTAACCTCTTTTGAAATAGCCCGGCCTATTATTGCTTCCCTCTCCTCTTTGGCTTTAGCGGAAGCAATCTTCTCTTTCTGAACTTCCGCCGCCATTTCCTTCTGCTCCCTCTCCAGCCTGATGATTTTTGCCATCAATTCACCCCGTTCATGAGCAAGCTGTGCAGTCTGGCTGTTGTCCTCGTCCACGCACGCATAAGCCAGGAAGCTCTGGCGTCTTTTCTTTATATACAATATCAAAATTATCAGCGAGCCAACCAGCAGCAGACTGGTTATAATACCACCCACAGTCATAAGTGTTACAACAAGCTTGCGCCCTTCCCAGTCAGCTTGTATTTTGTTGAATTCGGCCTTTGCATTAGCTACGGCAACACCCAATGTGTAAGTAAAGTTTCCCCAGCTTACAAAATCTGTTTCTTCTAATACCTCTAAAGCCTCATTATAAACTGCTTCCAACTGTTCTCTTATTGCTTCGTCGGAAATCAGATTTAACTTAGCATTGTACGCAACAAGAAGTTCGTTTATCTGCCCCTGCCTGAAATCCTCTATATCAACCATCTCCATAGCGGCTTCCCAAGCATAATAGATTTCATCAAATCCCCAGATTGCGGCATTAATTACGGCTTCAATCTCATCAAAAAAGTCTATATAACTTTTAATTTCATATTCATCGTGGCCAATATCAATAAGCATTGTAAGAGTTGCTAGGTTTAGTTCAACAGCAGCACCTTCTGTTACATTATTAATTATATCTCTTGCAAACTGGCTTAGAGAACCAAATGTCAGTGAACCGGTTTCGTCCATAATAAGGTCATAAATTTCCTGAATATAACTCTTATAAAGGTCTGTTACCGAGTTTTCACGGTCCATAAACTCAATGTTATCTTTATACGAAAAGTTTATCATGTCTGCAGCAAACGTCTTTAGACGCACTTCGTAATTCATTGCCTGGTCCAACTCAAACACATCTGCCCACTCATAATATATTGCATCAAAACCGTGGATTGAACTGCTTATGGCTTTTAAAATTTCACCCGTAAAGGCTTTAATGGTATAGTCGGTTAATCTTATAGTAAATAATAAAATCAGGTCTTCCAAATAAGCTTTGTCCAGAGCCAGATAGTTTTCCACACATGCCCCTTCCATAAACGAGCGGTTGTCTTCGTATGAAAAAGCTATCATCTCCAAGGCAAATTCTTTAAGCATTTCTTCGTACTCTCTGTCATCGGAATCGTATTCAAAAAATTCGTAATACAATTCGTCATAGCTTTCAAGCATTGCGGTTATAATGCCGAATACCTCGTCAAAAAACCCTTCAAGGTCATCGTAGTATTCATGTATGTCAAGCTGGTCAAAATCAAACATTGCTTGTAAATATATACTCTCAAGGTCCGAAAGCTCGCCGGCGTCCGCACCGTTGCTTTCAAAAATTTCTAAAAGCCCTTCAAAGCCCTCAAGGTCGTCCGGGTCACCGTAATACGCATAATCGGCAAGGCCTATTGCAAAATCAAGAAGATAAGCAGTGTAGGCGTACCAGTCATCAAATATAGGTTCGGCTCCGATTGCGGGATAACCTTCATCATCCATTCCCCAGAACAACAATCCCTCATAATCGCCTCCGGCCAGAAGGTCCAGCACATTGCGGTTAAGCTGCCGCACAAATTCAAGCCGGCCTTCCGTCTCCCAATCTTCCCATCCGTCAATATCATCAAGGCTGATACAGTTTTCAATCACCGAACCGGAATCGGCAAGTCCTGCAATATTACCAACATAGCCGGCTGTTCCTGTTAACACCGCCTTATTAAAGCAGTTTATAATAACCGAGTTTTCTATCTGACTGGCAATTGCGCCAACATATTGGTTCGGCCATCCTGCAACTTCGCCTGTGACTGTCAGGTTGCGGATTACTGCGTTTGATATAACGCCAAACAAACCTATTATGGGATTCTGGCTGATGTTTGTGTTGAAGTTGTTTAAAATAATTGTTTTTCCATTGCCGTCAAATGTGCCTGTAAAAGGATTTGCGGCTGTTCCTATAGCCCGGAAGGAGCCTGAGTAGTCGGAATGGTCAATGTCTTCGGTCAGGTAGATGGTTATGCCGTCAAAATCGACACCATGGACGGTTACCGCAATCGTAAAATAAGCCATGCCTATAAAATCGTTTATCTGATAAGCATCCTGAGCATCGCTGTCCAAAACAACCTGCCAGTCTGTTGCAGACGGACCGAGTATGGCAGCATTAAAAAGCGTGTTAATATTGGTAAGCCCGGTATAATCAGGAGCGGCCGGCACGGCAGCTTGCGTTTTTGTAACAGCCGGCATATCAGCCCGGGCTGTCAGATTAAAAATTAGCGTATGCAAAACGGGTGCAGCAGCTATTGCAATGCACAGTAATGGCGCCAAAACAACTTGTTTTAAATTTTTAAACCAATATCTTATGTGTTTCATGTATCCCCCAAACACCAAACAGTTCTTGACAGAACTTTTACTTTAGTGTGCGTATGTAATATGTATTATTATACATAATACGACTATATTTAGCAAATAAAACACATTAGTTGCGGAATAAAAACACCGGCTGCGGTGTTTCTGCCAACCTTATTAAACTGTAATTAATTTTCAAAATTTGTTGTATTTTACATTTTGGTATGATATACTTGCACTATCTTTCTCGGACCATTAGCTCAGTTGGTAGAGCGGCTGACTCTTAATCAGTAGGTCGTAGGTTCGATCCCTACATGGTCCACCAAATAAAAATCGCCGCTTGCTGCGGCGGTTTTTATTTTTACTGTTTTGCAAGATTATTGTTTTTTGTCCGGCTTGGCGCCCTTCTTTAATGCGGATGTTTTTTTATTGGCATTTAGAATAAATGAACAACACACGATACATATGATTGCCGTAAGTATAGGTATAATAAACAGAATCAAATAACGAATCTCATCAAAACCCGCGGCACAACAATAAAGTGATGGAAATATTATAATCGAACATAACGTAAGCGAAGTAATGGTTAATGCTTTTCTGTCGTTTTTAAACAAACGAAATGCGTCAACTACAATAATTGCGGCACCAAGAATCATCGGCAGTATAAACAGTATCAGGGCTACCATCCCATCACCTTTTTCAAACATCTCTACAATATTCACATCTTGTACAGCCATAAACACAATCATTAAAAGCACTACAAATGCTCCCGTCACCATTCCAAGTATTGTAGATACCTTTTTGTTTACAAGTATTTCTTTTAACTTCATACACACCCCTCCCTTTAGTTACAATTATATTATTAAAATAAAAATTGTCAAACAATTTCATTGTTGCGTTCCATTTTTACTATCAAGTCTTAACAAAATCCACACATTTATCTGTTGTGGCAGTTTGCTTTTCCAGGTTTTCCCGTATGACCTTATTTCTTTCATAAAATAATCCCCAGCGGTAACTATCCAAACCCGGCAACGTACTTTTAACCGGAACGCTGCGGCGGGTACGCGGTTCAATGATTTCGGCAGAAACATCGCGCCGCTGGTGAGAAGATACACCAACTAGATTGCTGTATAGATTTTGATTAAGCGTAAGGTTCTGACACCCCAGCCTGCCTATGTAGCTTACTGCTTTTGTTGGTTCAAGCTTGCCGGGCAGCTCTTTCAGCTCAACATTGTATCCAAAAAGATACTGTACATTTGCGCGTTGCATTTCGGCATTAAAAGCGCTGACCCACGTTGCTTTCAAAAAGTTACACTCAAGTTTTCCGTAAACATCCAATTCGTATGCTATTCTTTTTCGCGCATACTCAAGCGGCTCAATTTGGTCCGCCTGCAAACAAAATGCTTTAAGAATAAAACAATAGACCTCTGCGTTTGAGTTATCATATTCTTTTGGGGCAAAAACAATACTTCCTGCCTTAATACTTGAGTTGCAAAAATTACAATCATTGTTGGTAAAAACCGCTTTGTGTTCGCCAAAATCGTAAGTGTCCAGCATAATTTCATGTTTTGTAAATTTCGGAGCCCAGCCGGAATGGTTCTCAAACAATGCAACAGTATAGGGTTGCAATCCTTTATAAAACTTCTTACATTCCGTCCTTAATTGCGCTTCGCTGCCTGCGTGCACCAAAACTTCGGTTAACCCCTCTTTTGCCTGTGTTGTTTCCGACACGGTTTTTTCTCCTCTTTTCACAATAACAATATATTGGCCGCTTAACTAATAACAGTTTATCATAGGCATTAAGGTTTTGCAATAGCTAAACCAAAAAAAAGGACGGAGAATCCGTCAGAAAAGCACTCAATGAACTGTTTACAGATTTTTAAAATTAATCAGCTCCGTTCCTTTAAATATTCCCGCTTTGTGTGCGGCGGCCAGTTCGCGTATTTCCTGTTCGCGTGCCTGATAGTTGGTCTGGGCTCTGGCGTGTGCGTCCATATACCCCGGCATTGTTAAAATTTCAACACTGTCCACATTGCCGTTGTAATGCTCTACAATTCCTTTTAATGTATCGGCAGATACACCGTAGTCGTGAAAGTCGTAACTGAAAGCCTCCGTACACTTTACCCCGGCTTTTGTAAGTGCCGCCCTTGCACCCGGCGAAAAAGCCCTGGCCGGAAGCCCGTATTTTTTAGCCGTCTCCACATATGCCTTAAAAACCACCTGTTCCTGATGAAAATAATGATGGTAATCCAGGTGGGTCGGAGTAAGCCCAAACGATAAAAATTTTTCAATCTGTGCCGTAAGCTCTCTTACGCAATCCTCGTACTTAGCGTAAAACCCAAGCGAACAAACATAATGGAACCTGCCGCTGTAATCAACCAGGCTCTTAACATCGCTCAAAACCGGCTTGCCGTAAGTAAGATTTAAATGAATTCCAACAGGAGTGGTGCCGGTAGCCTTAATTTTGCTGACCGCATCCGCCGTAAAATCGGCATTAACAAAAAGGCTGGTGCTGGTAACCAGCCCGTGCTTAAGGCAATACATAATTCCATCGTTAATGCCGGAACTTAAACCAAGCCCGTCTGCGTTAATAATAATTTTCAAAATCTACCTCAAAAAATAATTCCCCTTTAAGATAAAGGGTGCCCCGGACTAGGGGCGGGGTACATACCCCGTCAGCTTCGCTGCCACCCCTCTCTAGAGGGGAATTTTTATATTATATTTAAAACTTCTATTTGCCGCCTTTTGCCGTGCTCAGCTGCTTGCTTAGTGCTGCCACTTTCCGGCTGGCAGTATTGCTGTGATATACATTGTCTAGCCTGGCTTTGTCTATCAAACTGATTACCTCTTTAAGCTGAACCTCTGCTTCCTTAACCTTGCCTGCAGCCAAAAACTCCCTAAACTTCTTGGTTTCGGTAGCTATTCTTGACTTTTTAGCTTTGTTAAGAAGTCTTGCCTTCTCGTTTGTAACAATCCTGTCTTTCTGCGATTTAATATTAGCCAACTGTTTTCTCCTTGTAAAATAAATATACTTGCGGAGTATATCACAAAAAATCGTTTATTGCAAGTGGTTAAGCAGAAGATTATTGTAAAAATTCCCATTCCTTAAGGACGGTGCATACTCTACTATCATGACAGACTTTACGCATCCAATAGTGTTTTTAGATTCCGGTATCGGCGGAATCAGCATAATGAATGCCGCACGGCACTTTCTCCCGCACGAAAATTTTGTGTATCTGGCCGATACCAAAAACTCACCGTACGGCAACAAAAGCAAGAAGCAAATTGCCCGGCTGGTGTTAAGTTTGGTGCGCCTTGCTACAAACACTTTTAGCCCCAAGGCTGTAGTGCTGGCCTGCAACACAGCTACAGCCGCGGCAATAAACCAGGTGCGTAAAACTTACCCTGATTTGATTGTTGCAGGAGTTGAACCTGCCATAAAACCCTCAACCGGCAATCCGGACGGCAGCATTCTGGTATTAACTACCCATGCCACCTTAAAGCATTGCAGGCTTTTAAAAAAATATAAACGGCTGAAGCTAAACCATATCACTTACATAGCACTTCCGCAGCTGGCCGGACTGATAGACAACAATTTAAGCAATTTGCCGGCCATCCAGCCTGAAATTAATAAAATGCTGCTGAAATACAGGCACAAAGTTACCGCTGTAGTTATAGGCTGCACACATTTCAACTTTGTAACAGAACAAATTAATCAGGCACTTGGCGGCGGAATAGTGTTTTACGACAACTGCCGCGGCACAGCAAAACGGCTTAAGTTTTGTTTGACCAAAAAGAAACTGCTCTCCACAAAAAAGACATCAGGCAAAACCGTAATATATACAACAGATTACAAATTTAAAACCACCCTGGAGTACGCCAGGTTTTTAACAACCCCGCCCACGCCCTCATAATCTAATTAAAATTCCCCTTCTCCAAAGGGGGTTAACGCCGTCAGGCGGACGGGGTAGCCGCCGCAGACGCAGGAGGCAATATGTGCGGAATTGTAGGATATGTGGGCAGCAAACTTGCCCTGCCCGTGCTTATGCGGGGACTTGCCAGCCTTGAATACCGCGGTTATGACTCGGCAGGAGTGGTTTTCAGCGAGCAGTCGACCCTTACCGTGTTTAAGCGCACCGGCAGAATCAACAGTTTAAACAACTATTTAAAAAACAAGCTTATAGCCTCCGGCTGCGGCATTGGGCATACACGCTGGGCAACTCACGGAGGACCAAGCAACACAAACAGCCACCCGCATACCGACGAGTTTGGTTCGGTGGCCGTTGTACATAACGGAATTATTGAAAATTATGCCGAGCTGAAAGCGTGCCTGATTGCTGAAGGTGTGGTTTTTAAGTCGGAAACCGACACTGAAGTAATTGCACATTTATTATCTAAATTTTATAAAGGCAATCCGCTTGATGCATTAATTAAAACCTGCAAGCTGCTGCACGGTTCATATGCGCTTGCAGCGTTGTTTAAAGCTGACAATGAGCAGATAGTTGCTGCCAGAAACGGCAGCCCGCTGGTAATTGGCATAGGTCAAAACGAAAACTTTATAGCCAGTGACGCCTTAGCGCTGCTGCCGTATACAAACAGCTTTATAGAACTTAACAACAATCAATTCTCGGTCATAACTCAAAACTCTGTTAAAGTTTATGACCCAAGCGGTAAAAAGATTGCCGCAAATCCTAAAACCGTTCAGCTGGATATTCAGCAAGCCGTCATGGGCAATTATCCGCATTATATGCTAAAAGAAATTAACGAGGTGCCCCGGTCCGTTACCGATACTCTGGCACAGCTAGAAAACAACAGCAGCCTGAATCATATTCCCGATTCGGTTTTTGCTCAGGCCAAGGACTTTCATATTGTAGCGTGCGGCACGGCGCTCAATGCCGGTCTTGTTTTGAAAGACTTACTGGCACGCAAACTCCGGTTAAACGTAACAAGCGATTTTGCCAGCGAATTCAGATATAAAAGCCCAAAACTGAGCAGAAAAAGCCTGTGCATATTCATTAGCCAAAGCGGCGAAACCGCAGATACCTTAGCCTGCGTACAACTTGCTAAAGAACATGGCGCAATAACCATTGCCGTAACCAATGTGGTGGGCAGTACAATCTGCAGCATGGCCGATTATATTATTCCAACGCGTGCAGGCCCCGAAATTGCGGTTGCCAGCACAAAGGCATATTCGGCTCAGCTTACGGCAGGCTATTATATTGCATTGCATATGGCAAAACTCTTAAGAAAAAAGGCTCTTTCATACACCATAGCCGACTTGTATGCCGCGGCAAACGTGCTGGAAGCCTTTCTTCCGGAACTAAATTTAAGCGAAACCGTAAGCCTTGTAAAGTCCCGTCAAAGCATATATTACATCGGACGCGGACTGGACTATTGCGTTGCGCTTGAAGGCTCGCTTAAACTGAAAGAAATTTCGTATATTCATTGCGAAGCCTTTCCCTGCGGCGAGCTTAAACACGGTTCGCTTGCGCTGATTGAACCAAATACATTTGTGCTTTGCATCATAACTCAGGCAGACCTTATAGAAAAAAGCGTTAATGCCATACATGAAATAAAAGCGCGTGGCGGCAAGGTCATACTGTTAACCCAGTTCCCCAGCCTGGACCAATACGCCGACATTACTGTTACGCTGCCGCAAGCCGCAGATGAACTTATGCCGCTTATCTCGGTGCTGCCGCTTCAGCTGCTGGCATACAAAACCGCCGCAGCCAAAGGCTTTGACCCCGATAAACCCAGAAACCTGGCCAAATCGGTAACGGTAGAATGATTTAACAAATTTGTCTAAAACCTCTTTTAATTTTATTTTGGTTGTGCTATAATATCAATACTAAAAAGTAAAGAGGTGAACTATGGCAAAAGAGTTTTTGGTTGAGTACGGTTTACGCATTACGAAAAACGGACGGTACAGCCCGGCTCTCACAAAAGAATGGCGCAACCAACCCAACTACAAAAATGCTGCGTTGCGTGACAAGCTCTATCTGGAAGCGCTACAGGGCCAGCGCAAAACAAACGCTATAGGCAGTTCGCTTACGTTTACTGCTGCATTTGAAAAATTTGTACGCAAAGCAGGACTTCCTACTGCGCTTGCCGAAATTACAAATCTCACCGCAAAAACAAAAGAACACGCCTGCGCTTATTTCATGGATGGCTCGTGGAGAATTGCCGACCTTACGCAAAGCATTAAGGGAACCGCAAAAAAAGGTCGTGTAGTTAATGAGGCTCATTTGGCATTACCTGTAAGCGAATATGAGGCACGTGTTAAAGAAAATGGCAACGTTATAAAATACGCTCCCATAAGCGACATATTAGACCAAAAAAACGCAAACAAAACTATAGCAGACCTGACCAGCATAGAAGCAGGAAAACTTGATTCTAGGTTAGCCACAACTATTTCAACCAAAATGCAAGAGCTATTCCCACCTACAGATAGATTTGCAGATTATAAGCCAATAACCAATGTCATGCCAGCAAAATTGATTAGAGCTAAATAAAGGAGAATAAAACAAATGTCAGACATTTATCATGTAACCCCGGATCCAAAGGGCGGCTGGAGAGTTATGAAGCAAGGCGCACAGCGCGCAAGCAAACACACCAACACTAAAGCCGAGGCACTGGCTGCGGCTAAAGAACTGACTGAAAACCAAAACGCAAGGATGCGCGTTCATAATAAAGACGGCGCATTTGCCGCCAAGCCTGCAACACAAAAGCAAACCAACGAAAAAAAAGTTGCTAAGCGTGCGGCATGTAAAGCCAAGGGTGCCGTGCGGAACGACCGCAAGAAAAAAGCTGAAGTCAAACGTAAATAAAAAGCGCTATGCGCTTTTTTTATTCTTCCATTATAGCTTTTTTGCTGGCCTCAAATTCTTCTTTGTTAATCAGCCCCTTTGCGCGCATATCATTAAGGTTGTTCAACCTGTCTATCTTTGTATCTACCGTAATCTGAGCATCGGTTTTTGCACTAATCGGAGTAACCTTACCTCCTTTTTTGAGCATAAACCCGAATATTACAATACCGCCCGCACCAAATCCTACACCAATTGCAAGGTCTCTGATTAATCCTATTAAAATGTCAGGCACCGCTAAAGCTTCTGCAATGGTAAACTCGTACATACCGCAAAGTATAATCATAACTATCAGCTCGGCCAAAACCAGCAAAACAAGCGTAAGCGGAATAGCTACCCAAACCGGAAGCATATTTTTATCCTCCGGATTAATCTTCATGTAAACAATACCAAACAGCAGCGGTATTAAAAGCGCCGCCCAACCGGAAACAACATCCAGAAACGCACCAAGCACAATCCATAGCACAACACCTGTCAGCGAAGCAGCCCCGCCAAGCAGCATTCCCTTAACTCTTTTAGTCATATATTAAATCTCCTTTGTAAACTAATACAAATTTAAATTATTGTTAGCTAAAAGTCAACAAAAAACTCCTTTTGTAAAGGAGTTTTTATATTATTTTTGCATCAGGCATTCGGTAAGCTTTACAAAAATTTCACTTTTTCTTGTAATCAGGCTTTTGCCTATACTGCCTTTCAGCGCTTTCATAAACTTACCGCGCCCGGCAGATTTACTTGGAGCCGACCAGAATATAACTCTTTTGTTATACAACGAAACAGTTTCTAAGTCTTTATTTAACGCACCAAGCTCATCTAAAACAGTCTGGCCGTTTGCCGGAGGAACTGCAAAAAACGCATTATGTTTTTTGTCGTCACCCACATTCCACCATTTCAATTTAGCAGCGTGTTCGTGCATAGCAACATACTCAAAATCAGAAAACACTACAACTTTTATATCAGTACCGAATGCTTTCCTCAACGCCTCTTCGCATATAATCCTTAGTTCAATTGTTGTCTTGTTTTTTGAATAAAAAATCACGTTGCCGCCGGTAAGCACCACACGGACACCTGTGAAACCGCACTTTAAAAAGACCTCTTTAAGCTGTCCCACACTGATTTTACTGCCGTCTTTTAATTCGGTCTTTTGCAACAATGCAATATGAATCATTTTTTAATTACCTCTTTTTATAACTTTCAGCAACATTATATATTATTTTTTTAAAAAATGCAATTAATTTGAAGTTCCTTCTAAGGGCTGTTTTTTTCAATCACTTTGTTTTTTGTGTCAATTCTGTAATCCCTAAGCTGCCCGCCTTTAAACATTCTGGTTAAGAGGCCTATCAGCCCCGCATCATTCTTAACACGGATACCCGACGAATAAACCTCGCTGAAAGCAACTTTTTCTTTCCCGTTCACAAAGCCTTCCAAAGCGTTCATTTTCTTTTTCTGAAGCAGAGACCATACAAGCAATGCAGCCGTAGCAGCTAAACACAAGATAAAAAGCACTATATATATTATTAAGTTGTTACTAAGCCATAAAACGTCAAAAGCACTAAACAATTCATTAAATTCTTCCACAGTAAACACGCCAGTATCTGTAAACCAAAATCTCTGGTACTGATATTCAGCAACCCACATAAGAATCATAACAATCATGGCAACAACTGATACTGCCCCGCCAATTATTACAGGCAGCCAATACTTCCACTTTGGAGCAAGCGGAAAGCTGTTGCCCTTAATAATCGGGTCCACCTTTTTCTCTGTTGCCGTTTTTGCAGCACCAACGGGAGCATTGTTATAAATATTTACCGTATTGCCGGTAGAGTTGTTCATATTCACGTTGTTGGCAAGACTGTTTACATGGCTTTCCACAGCCTTTTGCGTGATAAAAGCAGTATTGCAGTATTCACAAATACCCGCTTCCTTACTTGCGTCAACCTTAATACTCGCTCCGCAGCTGGTACACTTTGCGCTTACTAAACTCATTTGTTTTTCCTCCGTAACACTTGTATGTTAACACAAACAACAAAAAATGGCAACTAATTATTAAGGCTTGATTTTGCGGCGGCTTGCTCTTGTTTTTCCTGCCAGTTCCAGACGAGCACAAACAGTACATTAAGGCAGGCAAAGGAGGTTAATGTTAAAAAGTTCTGGATTAAAGACGAGTAATATGTAAGCACGGTAAAGTCAAGGACTGCACCCATATTCATAACAACCGAATTTGCAATAATGCTTGCAACAACCGCTGCTACCAAGGCTCCGACACAAACAAACAGCGCAATTTTACTTTTGTTGCTTCCGGTTATGTAATACCAGATTGCAACCGCCAGCACTACAGTCATTAGTACAGCAATAATAATTGCAGTAAGCCCGAACAACAGCGTTACATTGCTGCCGACTGCCGCAAACGGATTATCTGCCACTCCCTGATTTGCATGGCTAATCAGCAAAAACACCGCCTCCGAATACAATGGGGCCGTAAACGCTGCCATCATAACTATCAGCGGACACGCCAGCACCGTTATTGCAACCGAACGCCTTGATTTTGTCATTGGTTTCTCTCCTGAATTTATTATTTTAATAATAAACTCTTTAATAATTAAAAGCAAGTAATAAAAGAAAAATAAAAAATTAAGAAAAACTCTTAACAAATTATCCTTTATATGCTATAATCCCATTATTGCCAACCGTGCGGCCGTGGCGGAACTGGCAGACGCACAGGACTAAGGATCCTGTGGTAGCAATACCGTGGAGGTTCAAGTCCTCTCGACCGCACCAAACTGTTCCGAGTTGAACCTTTGCGGGTTCAACTTTTCTTTTGCTTGTTCGTATTCGCTGATTATTTGCTCAACTGCCTAAATTGTGGAAATTTATCTTCTTTTGTTGGCGGGATTACACTTAGTTTTGTATGGCGCACATACATAAAACTATCTTGACAAGATTTATCGTTATTGTCAGACAGTTTGGAATAATTTACTAATTTCATGTAATCCGAATCATTTTCATTCCATATTACACCAAACTTTTTACATATAGAACACCATATTTTACTTGTTCTAGCGAACTTGTTTGCGTGCCACAAAATGTTTACAAACTCACCTTCAAGTTTATCGCTTTGCGTTATTTCGTTTTGCTCTGCAAAGTTCTCATATTCCGCAGGCAAGACGTGAATCTTTTTAAATAGTTTTTCTTCGCCGCCCTTTACTGGAATATAATAGTATTTCCCATCGTAAAAAGCACAAATCATAAGACCTTGCCCAAAATAGCACAAGGTAATTGCATCAATTTTAGTCACCACGCACACCATATTTTTTTACTATTTCAATTTGTTTTTTAAGGCTCTCAATCGCTTCATGTGGGTTGCTTTCAATATTTATCTCACGACCGCTGTCTAAAATAATTGTATTAACATACGGTCTTCCCTCCGCACAAAGCTTTTCCATTTTTTCAATCATCCTTTCGTATGTTTCAATACGAACTTTTTGCTTTCTATCCATAATGATATTATATCATATTCTACTCTCGGCTCAAAGTAACTTTATCAAATTCAACTTCATGCCAAAAGTAATTGCAAAACTCCAAAAGGCATTGACAATTGGGCGGGCATGACTTATAATTAGGACATGGAAATTGAATTTACAAGCGGCAAATATACATATAATTATGATAAGGTGTCCGGTTCCAGCTCATGTTTCGGGCAAACAGATTTCTCATGTTTTTATTCCGAAGCCGGCCGCAGTTTTAAATTCTTGTTTTCTAAAAGCACCGAGTATTACACTTTTATGGTCTGGAATTCGGCAAACGCAACGGATACCGCAGTTTTTGATATGGACGCATCATGTTTGTTTTTTGATGGCCTGACCCGGCTTTTGTGCGGCAAACCCAGTTTTGAACTGGTTAGTGATGTAAACTTGAATGCGGCGCTTGAAATTAAAATGGAAGACAGCAAAATAAGCTGCGTAAGCAAGTGCAGCGGAAGCCATATGGAAGGCGTTCAGATTGGAACAGCCTTTAGCAGAAGCGAATTGGATAGCTCAGACAGCGGTCGGGCAAAAAAAGCGGCAATCCATCGGCTTTCGGAGGATTTAGAAAAGGCTTTTGCGCCGCATTTACCCGCTCCGTCAAATAATGCAGACGGATTTGTTCCGAGATAAAAACTAAAGCCGTATGGCTTTTTTTATTTTAGGTGCATATACCACTCCTATGATACCCGCAAGCACAATCACAGTTAGTGCAGATGCCCTAACACACAACGCAGTTACAATAAAAAGCCGGCTGCCCGCAAAAACCAAGCTTTGCGCCGTTGTAAAAGCAAATGCCTACGGGCATGGAGTAAAATTTGCCGTAACCACGCTGGAGCCGTACGCAGACTTTTTTGCCGCTGCCACCAACCATGAAGCACTGGAGGTGCGTAAACTAACCCAAAGGCCTACGCTGGTAATGGATTCGCTGAAAACATCTGCACTTGCTAAATGTTTAAAACAAAACATTCATATCTCTGTTTGCTCGCTAAACGAACTGAAAATACTGTTATCGGCTGCCAAAAAGGCAGGCACAACGGCTCAGGTTCATATCAAGCTAAACACCGGCATGAACAGGTTTGGGATTTCCGGCACAGATGAATTTAGCTGCTGCATAAAACTCATTAAAAACCAGCCAACCCTTACACTGGCCGGTGTATATACTCATTTCGGTGCCGGTGATAACCCAAGCCACCCTCGCACGCACGGCCAAGCCAAGCGGTTTAAACAGTTTCTGGCAATACTCCCGCCGGAACTAAAACCAATAATACACGCTGCCAACACCGACACTGCGCTAAACTTCCCCCAATACGCATTTGATATGGTTAGAGTTGGTATAGGATTATATGGGTATGGGTCAAGCACGAACCAAAATTCCCCTCCCTGGAGGGGTGGCGCAGAGCGCCGGGGTGGTTTTACCCCCGTACTTACTCTCACCTCCTACATCGCAGCCATCCAAACTGTAGCTAAAGGCCAATATATCGGCTACGGCACCGGCACAAGAGCAAAACGCAATATGACTGTTGGCATAATCCCGCTTGGATACGCAGACGGCATTTCAAGGAGCTTATCCAACAAAGGCAAAGTAATTATATCCGGCTTACCCGCCCCTATAATCGGCAATATCTGCATGGACAGTTTTACCGTTGACCTAACCGAAAATTCCCCAACTCCTGCGGGGTGGATGTCAAGCGTAGCGCAGACAGACGGGGTAGCCGCCGCCGAAGGCGGCGTAAAAACTTTGGCGGTCGGAACCCCCGTCACCATAATCGGCCCGGACCAAACCGCAGCCGACATAGCCGAAACACAAGGCACTATAGCCTATGAAGTACTGACCGGTATTAATCATTGCAGAATAAATTATCAAACAAAAAATCCAAACAAAAAATCCCCTCTAAGTTAGAGGGGTGCCCAACGGGCGGAGTGTGTGTTTAATTATTTCTCAAAACTCATTGGCTGGCACTTAACTATGTTGTTAAGATTTTCCACAAACTCAGGCACGCCTTGCTGGTCTGTCTGGCTTTTAATTACAACCTCTCTTACAGTCTTTTTAGCCTTATTCCAGTATCTGTTGCCGTTGGAGTCTTCCTTGTGGAAAACCTCACGGTTATACCCCTTTGCCCACAAGTCCTCGGCAGCTTTTGCAAAAAGCTCTGCATCAGCCCCTGAGGTGGTTGGACTCCATGCTTCGCCTACAATCTTACCTTTTGCATCATACACAATCTTTACAGGTGCAGTGCCTGCAAATTCAGAAGAGTATTCGGTATTGTATGTGCCGTCTGAGTTTAACACTTTAGTTATCTTAATCTGCAACTGAGCCTGTGCACCAAGACTAAAAGGCTTACCGTCCCTTATAGCACAAACCGTAAGTGACGCCGCTTTGGAATAGGGATAAATAACAGCCGGAATACTTGCCATTATCAACTCATAATCACTCTGCCTGCTTTTTGCGTCCCCGGGGAACATTCTTGTGCTGGCCTCAACTTTTGGACCAAAATGCTCATTTAAAACACGGGTCATGTCTCCGTCTTCAAATTCAGACTTACCCTCCGGCAAACCGATTGTCACCCAATTTTTGTTATCGGAATAATCTTTATAAAGCCGTCCGATGTGAAGAGCAATAATAGTACTGTTAGATGAGTTTTTTATCCTCATCAACAATTCATTGCGCCAATCAAAATCAACCATATTTATGCTACACTCCTTAATTTTTATACAACTTAAGTATACACCAGGACACCCGTGTTGTCAATATGTAAATTAAAATGTAACACATCTCTGCACTTCCACATAGTATGATAATGTGCTGGCAGGCACTTACAAAAGATAAGCGGGAACCCCCGCTTAAACGAAGCACGTAAGAAGAATTTTTAAAATTCAAAAGATGCCGGCACATTAATGTAGTTCCGGGCCATTACCGGCCCGTTGATATACTAAAAAAGCTCTCCCAGTGGGGGAGCTTTGTCTTGCTGTCATTTTACATACTCAATATCTCAAACACAAAACTGTTTAGCGCAACTTCGTCGCTTATCTCACCCCGCCTGATTTTAAAGTCAAGTTCTCCGCCCAGTTCTAAAATCTGCTTCAGTTGCATTTTACTAAACTTCTGTCCCGACTTTTTAGCCATTTTAATTGCGTAATCCTTTACCCCAAGCGCACGCGCAACATCCGCGTCACTTGCAGCCTGAGTACAGGCATAAAACATACGCCTGAAAGCAGCCAGCACAAGAACCAAAATGCTTTGCGCACTTTCTTTATCGGCCAGCATTGCGCCCACAATCTCCATTGCCCGAACCGCATTCTTGTTTGCAATTGTGTCCGCCAGCTCGTATGCCACATATTCTATATCTTTTGTTACGTTGTCTGTTACGGTTTGCAAGCCAACCTGTCCGCCGCTGCCGGCAAGTGCAGCAAGCTTAATTGCTTCAACCTCAATTCTGGCAAGGTTAAAACTGCAATACTGTATTAACAAATCAAGCGCTTGCGGTTCAATTGCTACTTTATCTTTTGCAAAAAAAGACTGTGTTACCTTTTTAAGCAGCGGCAAATCCAGCTTATTGCAGTCCACTACACATACGCCGGCCGCAGCAGTCTTGTAAAACCCGTCGTCCGGTTCCGCAACCAAAACAAGGCAAGCCGACGGAACCGGGCTTGTAATATAATCAGCCAGAAGCTTTTTGTTAGACTCCGTCTTTTTGGGCTCCCAGTCTTTTACTATTACCAGCCTGAACTCGTCCATCATTGGCAGAGTTAAGCAAGCATTAACAACATCACTAAATTCCGCAGCCTCACTGGTAAACTTAACCATATTAAGGTCAGGCATATTGGGCACACAGCGCTCGGTAATAAGCCTTACCGCCGCCGCACGCAGATACAAGTCATCACCGGTAACTAAATACACGGGCTCTGCCTTAGTTTTTAAACTCTGCTTTAAATCCGCAAATTTCATAAAACTATAATACCATGTTTTGACAGCAAAAGCAATAAAAATTCCCCTTCTCCGAAGGGGTGGACGCGAAGCGGACGGGGTAGCCGCCGCCAAAGGCGGCGCAAAAACTCGGATTACCACAACCCCCGGCGCTCTGCGCCACCCCCTTAGCTTAAGGGGGAATTTTTACAAACCAAATTACACAATAACCTGCATCAGCACAAACTCCACCGCACAAATCCCAAACAATACACCGGCACTTATCATTTTAATCTTTGGCAGCAGCAAGCAAAACCGGCTTGCCGCAAATATTCCCACATAATAACAGACTGTGCCTATAAACGGCTTCAGGTACAGCTCCGCCACCGCAAACGGCCACTTTGCTATCCATGCGGTTATCCAGTCTAAAAGCAGGTAGCCGTAGCTCGGCAGTTTTAAAATGTACGGCATCCACGGCAGAAACCAGCTGGTGAGCAAACACACTATCAGCATAACCGCAGTAACACAATACACAATTCCAAACAGCGGAACAACCACAAGGTTGGTCAGCAATGTGTAAATAGGAAACGTTCCGAAAAACATAATAATCAGCGGAGCGGTACCGATAGTTGCGGCCAGGGTTACAGCAATTGTGCTTGATAAAAACTTAGGCAAAAACCTGAACCAGGACATAAATATAGGCATCAGTAAAAAGATACAGAACACACTGGCAAACGATAACAAAAACCCAAGATTAAACGCATACAACGGTGCAAACAACAGAATTAATATGCCCGCCAGACTCACACTGCTAAGCGGGTCATATTGTTCTCCAAAACAACGCCCGAGCAGAATGAATACCGCCATAAGGCTTGCCCGCAGCACGCTGGGCGACAGTCCGCAAATAATGCAGTAAAAGAGCAAAAACGCCGCAACAATTACGGTCTGCCATTTTACGCTTAACTTGCATCTGACTAACAACCACATCAGCATAAGCACAATAAAACCAACGTGCAGGCCCGATATTGCAATTAAGTGCGCAACTCCCGTGTCCCTAAAGTTGTCACGCATTTCCATGTCTATACCGCTTCTGTCACCAAGCAGCACGGCTAAAGCAAATCCGCCGTATTTATTGCCCATGCCCTGCCTTAAGATATTGCCAACATAGCCGGTTATCTTTTCAGTAAAATTCTTTTCACCCGCCTCTAAAAACTTTACATCGGTAAAATGCGCGGTTGCCGCATAAAGCGTATTGTCAGCATACGAAAAGCCGTTTATGCTCCCGTCTTCCTCAAAAACAGGCGTGGATTCAATTCGGGATGCAAACCAGATTTTATTGCCTGCCTGCAGTCCGAAAACAGCCGCCTCTTCGGTTGCATTATTTAAAAACACCGTCAGACGCAGTTTTTCTTTTATATGAGTCTGCTGGAAGTTGTATTCCGCAACAACATCACGCAGGCGGATATACATTACCTTTTCCCGCACAAGCGGAGTGCCGTCTATCACTCCGGTTATTTCATACATATGCCCTACAGGATATCCGCCCGGCGTAAAACCGGCTTCGGATGTGGCTTTAACTATAAAAAACATAGGCTGAGCAATCAATATTACTGCCAGACCCAAAACCAGCACTTTTCCGGCTGCTTTCATCTGTGTTTTAAGCACTGCACTTTTCCATGGCACAAAACAAACAGCAAGTGCAGCCGCACCAACTCCTATTACTATTAAAATCACCCACCAGCCTGCTATGCCGGCAAGCCCCGCCGTAAACAGCCCCGCAAGCAGTGCAACAAACACAACCAGCAGCGGACGGAAATGCGCAAATTTCATATCGAATTATAGCATATATTTGCCAAAAATAGAAAGTGAATAATAGATGATAACTTCGTTTACCGTCACTGCGAGACTGTCCTCGGAGCCAGCAGACGAAGGAGCGTTAGCGACCCACCGTTGTTCCCTGTTACTTGTTCATTGTTCACTTAAAAAGCAGTGATTGTATCACTGCTTTTTACAATTACGCTTCAAATTTAATCGGTTCTACTACGTCCATGTCGGGCTTATCAGCCGCACGCTTAACTTCCTTAAGCGGACCTCTGCTCAGGCGCTCTTCCGCAAGCGCAAGCGCCTTGTCCGGAAAAGGAATGGTCTTTGCTTTTATACCGGCCTCGTTTGTTTTGTAATATTCTTTATAGTTTTTTATATAAAGCGAAGAGGTATCAGTCTTGTAAGGGTCTTCCCCTATAACAAGGTCGCCTCCCGCACTAATAATTTTGGTAAGAGACGTTTTACGCTCTCTCAAAATAAGTGTAAAACAATATTTTTCAAAAAACTCCTGGCGCTGTTCCATGTCAGATATGTCGTTAATGTCCTTCACGCCATAGTCTTTCAACAGCTCCATTATGCCGCCGGAAAAGTCAACCGACTCCTGCAGCTGCGGGTCATCTCTATACCTAATCATTGCCGTTATTCTGTTAATATCCTGCGTTAACGAAGCAACCGAACATTCAAACTCTCCCCATCGCGCTCCCAACTCGTTGTGCACCACAAGGCTGAGCCCAAGTGATGAATCAACGTAGAACGTTTTTGGTTTTCCTGCTGCTGTTTTTGCCATTGTTTGTTTCTTCCTTTTTGCAATTAATATAACCCATTATATCCCACTAAGCCCAACAAGTCAATAGGCTTTGTAAAGATTTACGCTACCTGATAAATGACCGGTTTTTGCGCTTCTGGTTGTGCACTGCATGGTCAAAGGCTACGCAAATTGCACAGGCAACCGGAGGCTCTAACCTGGTTTCATCAATAAACACCTCGTAGCTGTCGCCCCATGAAATGTATTTCTTTTTTACGTTTACAAGCGACTCGCCCTGCTCGTTAACCACATTAAACTCAAACCCGAACAGCGAACCCGCAATTTTCAGGTTCTGTTCTCCTACAGTAATTTTAAAGTTTTTGTTAAGCGAAAACTTACGCTTTATCGTTCCAATCTCGCTTCCGTTAGCAAGGTCAACAATGCCGTAAGTTCTGAAAAACCTGAACAGCTTTTTCTTAACCTGAATAACATCGGCACCCGCCGCATCAGTTATATTAAGCCTTGGCGGAATCTTAAACAGCGAGCCCTTAACCTTATAAACCACCTGCTGATTCTGGTCATAAAAAGTAAGCCTGTCTGCAATTGTAAAAACCTTCTGCTTTAAATACAAAAACATATCTCTTTTCTCCTTGTGTTTATTGTACCACATTTATTCGGTTTTACAAAACAAAAAAGAAAGTGCCGAAACACTTTCTTGTGCAAGCTTAATCTCCGCTTGCTTCCGCAATTGCTTTTGTTTGATGAATCGTACCCCAAGGATGGTGCGGAGGTGCATAGATAGAATAAATTTTCATGGGCTCTCTTCCCGTGTTTGTTACGTTATGCCAGGTTCCGGCAGGAACCAAGATTGCACAGTCATCATAAACGTTTTGCTGGAAAGATAAATTGTCACGGCTGCTGCCCATCTGAACAACGCCTATGCCTTTTTCAATTCTAAGAAACTGGTCGGTGTCCGGGTGAACTTCCAGCCCGATATCTTCATTTGGATTAACACTCATAAGCGTGAGCTGTAAATGCTTGCCCGTCCAAAGAGCTGTGCGATATGTATCATTGGCAAGCGTTGCTTTGTTTATGTCAATGACAAACGGGTTTGGGCCATAATCTGTGCGGGGTTTGCTTTGCTGTATGTATACCCCGTAATGGTTGTTGTTGTACATAATTTCTCCTTTTACATACAGTCAGTTTATGTAAAAAAAATCTTTTTTGTTAAACAACGAGTTTAGAAATGCAAAAGAAAAAGAAGTGGCAAAAGCAACTTCTAATTTGGATAACGCAGGGTGTGCGTATACCGCTCGATTGGTACCCCCAACGGGACTCGAACCCGTGTTACCGACGTGAGAGGCCAGCGTACTAACCACTATACTATGAGGGCAAAGATTAAAATAACAAAGAAGAAATAAGAGTAATGGTAGTATAGCATACTACCAGCTGGTTTTCAATCCTTTTTTTTGGAAAACTCAAAAAAACTTTTATGCGTTTATTCATCCCTGCAATCATCAAAACCAAAACTTACTTCGGGCAGCCATTTCATACATGGCTTGTCTAGCGCCCTTGCTTCATTGCTGCTTACGTTTAAAAACTTATTACCCGCTTTCCTTAGGTAAGTAACCTCTAAAACATTGCACATTGGCACATTGCCTATCATTGTGTACAACGCCTGATTTACTCCGTGCACATGAACCACCTGATGCGTTTTGTTAATCCTGTTAAATGCCTCAATCATCTGCTCATAATATCCGCCGCGCTTTTTAAGACGCTGAATAACCCAATGCCACTCAACCACAACTTGAGAAAACTTACTTAGTATTTCTTCGGAAAGCGTGCTGAAAACCGGCCATTCCGCGCCTTCAATATCTATTTTAAGAATCATGTCATTGCGGTCAAAGTTGCCGTCCTTAACCAGCATCTCTTCAAGAGTAAGCATATTCTTGCCCTTGTTGTTTTCGCCGCAAATTCCAATTTTGAAAAACTTCTTCCGTCCGTCTACCTCGGGATAAGAAATGCTGTAGTCATACATAAAAACATCCATGTTACGCTTTTCTACATCCACATCCCACGAGGTGTCTTTCCAGATACCAATGCTATATGCCGCCGAATCCTTTTTAAAGTCATCCACCATTACATAGCCGCCGTCATGGTCCCTGCCTATGCGCACAAAGCTCTTGCCCTCAGGCGTCTTTGGCACCAGCAGCTTATTAATAGCCTTAGCATGGTCAGCAAACTTCCACGTCCCCCTAGCTTTACTCCAGGCACTAAAATGCCGGATTCCATTCGTAAGCGTAAATATTCTCATATGTGTTTTCATATCATTCTCCTGGTTGCTTTACGGGAAGTATAGCATTCTGCCCAAACAAAAACAAGGCATTACGCCTTGTTTTTGTTTTATCTAATTATCTCTCGCAAAATGCTCAGCACCTTTTCTTTGGACAACTGCTTCTTCTCACCAGTCAGCCTATCTTCATACTCAAGCTTGCCGGTTTCTAAAAAACTTTTTCCAACAATCAGCATTCGTCTTATTCCATATAACTCATTGTCTTTTATCTTTTCTCCAATCGTTAAGTCTCTATCATCTAAGCAAACCTCCAATCCCTGCGCAACCAGCTCGTTATAAATCTGTGTTGCCGCATCCAGAGTATCCGATTTAGCAATAATGTTTAATTTAAACGCAGCAACGTTATCTTCCCAAATCAGTTTGCCGTATTTGCGGAGCGAGTTGACTACAAGCAAACATAGCATGCGCGACACTCCAAAACCATAACACCCGTTCCAGTAATAGTCTTGCTTGCCCTCCCGGTTTATAAATGTTCCTCCCATCATTTTGCTGTACACCTGGTCGTTCTGAAATATATGTCCTGCCTCGGTTGCTTTGCGCTTAACAAACTTTGACTTATCTATATCCTTATGTTCACGCAATATCAGTTCTTTAAGTCCCTCCTCTTCCAGCTCAAAAACCTCGCCGTTTACATATAGCCCCAATTCATCGTTGCAATAAATTGTATCCTGCCCATACTCCTCATCAAAAAACATAAACTCGCTGGCTATTCTGCCACCCATATCGTTAATTGACTTAATTGCTTTTATACTATCAAATCCCAGTTCTTTAAAAATTTCAAAATACGCCACCTTAATTCTATCATAACTCTCAGTCATTTTCTCTCTGCTTTCATCAAAAGAGTAGGCGTCCATCATATTAAATTCTTTGCTTTTTAATAGTCCGCCTTGCGCCCTCAGTTCGTCTCTAAACTTTGTTCCGATTTGATAATGGCAGAATCCCAAATCCCTATAACTCTGTATATGCCCCTTTAAAAACTCGCAACTCATTTCCTCGGCAGTTGCGCATATCGAATAGTCGCTGTGCCTGCCCTTTGATACAAACATCGTTCCACTATCCGTGTATTTTTGCCATCTGCCGCTATCTTCCCAAAACTTCCTTGCCTGCAGAATGGAATATTGTACCTCGGCGCAGCCTGCGTTGTCTAAATGCTTACGAATTATATCCTCCAGTTTACGCTTAGTTTTAACAAGCAGCGTTCCAAAGCCGTAACAGCCGGCACTAAAGCGTTTTAACTGTCCGCTTTGCAGCAAAAACTCGGAAGCATATACTTCCTCCTTTCCTATTGTCTTCCGGGTTTTTAACCCCATATTAGATAATTTCATTTTCTTAATTCTCCTTAATTATTTTAAATAAAAACGGCGGCCTGTTATGGCTACCGTTAAAACCCTTGCTTTAAAAACAAAAACGGCAGCCCGGTGTTCCGGGCTGCCGTTTAAAAACTAATTGACACGCACAAAACACACTATCTATTCGGTAGTGGTTGTAGTGGGGATATTGAAGATGTTACGCACAATTTTTTGCATAATATATCTCCTTTAATACTTATATTATATACCGATTTATATTTTTGTCAACGGATTTTAGAGAAATTAAAACACTTTTTCATATACCCCGTCGGCTCCGCCGCCACCCCTTTATCTTAAAGGGGAATTTTGGGTGATTTTTTGAGCCTACCTAATAATCCCAACGTAGCTAACCGTTTTTAGCGGAACCGTGATTTTGCCGGCCACGCTATGGCGGATAAACAGGTCGCTTATGGCATTGTAGTATGTTTTATGTTCGCAGCTGTTAACCGGCGGAACAAACGATGCCGCCATAATCCAGCCCATAAACTGCTCACGCGTAAGCAAAATACTGTTATCAAACAACTTGTACTCAACCTCACCGGGCATAAACATCTCGTTAAATTCATCCGGGTTTTTGTAGTCCACGCCTTCGGCAAAGCCCTTAAACTTGGCGCAAAACTGATGATTTATCTCGGCTATTTCTTTAAACAGCGCAATATCTGTATCCTGCATATGCCATACAAGCGCCAGCTTGCCGTACGGCTTTAAAATACGCTCTGCTTCAGCCAGAAACGCCTCCCGGTTAACCAGATGAAACGCCTGCGCCGCCGTTACAATGTCAAACCTGTCTGCCGGCAGATTGGTAAACTCGGCAGCCCCGTCAATTATTTTAAAGCCCTTTTGCTCCGAAAGATACACGCTTGCCTCAAGCCGCATTGCCGCATTAGGTTCAATACACACCACTTTAAAACCATGATCCAGCAAGCCCTTGCTAAACAGCCCGGTACCGGCACCAATGTCTGCCACAACCGTGTTGCCCGCATCGTTTACCTTAGTAAGCAGATATTTAAAAAACGCTGTAGCATACGGCGGTCGGTATTTAGCAAACCCCACTGCTTTGTCTGTAAACTTTTCAATGTTTTCTTTGTTTGTACTCAAGCGGCCTCTCCTTAGTATCATTATATTCCCATTTAAAGAGGGATGTCACCTGGTGACGGGATACAGTGTGCTAATAGTTTCCTCTATTTCACAAGCAATATTACCACAAAACCACGCAAAAGTCAAACTTATACGGAAAAAACCCGCAAACAAATATCAGATATCAAATGTCAGATATCAGTTGAAGGTCGCTGACGCTCCAAAAAGATGTGGCAGCGAAGTGACGGGGGATGTGATTTGCGAAGGCACCTAACAGACCACGTCAGCTTTGCTAGCCACATCTTTAGTTATTAAGTATTAAGTGCTTTTGGTTTTACAATTACCTTAATCAGCGCAAACAGCAGTGCCGCAAAAACCCCTACAAAAAATGCGCCCAGCATATATGTAACAAAGTCCTGAAACACCGTACATACCGCTACCATAAATATGCCCGTTATCAGGTTGCCCGCAAGCAGTGCTAATAAAGACTTCCAGAATCCTAAGCCCAGTATCAGCGCAACCAGGCAGCCGGCGTATATCCCGCTAAACGGCAGCGGCAGCGCAACAAACAGCACCACACCTATTATCTTATAAAAATCTATCATTGCCGGATTATGCTTTTTGCCGGCACGTTCTGCTGCCTTGCCCTCAATCTTGGTTTTGCTCTTACGCAACTTCTTGTCAAACTCATCAACTGCTTTTCTAAACAGCCTGGTATTGCGCAGCCGGTTCATAATCGGCAATCCTATTAATAGTATCACCGGCATAATTACGCATGAACCAAGATACCCCCAAAAAAACGCCGCAAACGGGCTCATGGCATTAGCTCCCCAAATTTCGGCCGACATCCCAAACGGGATAGCGGTATGAAACTCCAGCATAGGAAGCGCAGATACAATCATAACCGCAAGCCAGTTAGCCTGCCCGAATACCGAAACCAGAAACTCCGTAACCCACTCAAACATGCTGTATTCTATGCGGAGCACTTAATACTTAATACTTAATAACTAAAGATGCGGCTAGCAAAGCTGACGCGGTCTGTTAGGTGCCTTCGCAAATCACATTCCCCGTCACTTCGCTGCCACATCTTTTTGGAGCGCCAGCGACCTATACTTGTTCCCTGTTCCCTGTTCACTAAAAAATCACCCCGCAGGGTGATTTTTTTTACGCGTTCTTTCCAAAAAATCTTTTAATCTCAATCTCGGCGTTTTCAGCACTGTCCGAGCCATGTATCAGGTTCTCGCCGTCCATAAAGCTGTAGTCGCCGCGGATTGTACCGGGTGCTGCTTCTAAGTACTTGGTTGCGCCCATTAGTATTCTCATGCCCTCAATTACACGCTTGCCCTCAACAACCATACCCAGCACAGGCCCGCCCTGCATATATGCCACAATCTCCGGGTAAAAGCTTCTGCTCATAATATGCGAGTAATGCTCATTAAGCACTTCCTCTGTCATGTTAAACATTTTAGCGTTTGTAATTTTGTAGCCATGATGTTCAATTCTGGTAATAATTTCTCCCATAAGCCCGCGCTTGATAGCATCCGGCTTTATCATAATGTAGGTTCTCTCCATAATTTTTCTCCTTAATATTCCCCTCTGCAAGAGGGGCGCCCGAAGGGCGGGGTGTGGTTAATGGGTTTATTGTAACAGATTTCTAGCCTGTTGGCAAGCAAAAGAATGTAATTCCCCTAGCCACGGAGGGGTGCCCGAAGGGCGGGGTGGTTTAAAACAAAAAGCCCCCATTTAAGGGAGGCTTTTTATTTGATTATTACTTACGCAAGAGATGCAAGGTAGTTGTCAATTGCGCTTGACAAGCTGTCAATGTGAAGCAGGATATCAGCTTCGGTAGTTGTAAGTCCATGACCGGTTGCATCAGTCGGGTCTAAAAGAAGTGTAACAGCTTCGCCAATAAGCGTTCCCATAACCACCACAAAGCCCGTAGGAGATTCATCACTGAGCACCGCTTGAAGTGCAAACAACTGGGCAAGACTTAAGCCTGTTATTTCATTGATTAATGCGCCTTCAACGTCTGGTAACAGCCCTGTGCTGCTGTCAAACAAGTCTTCTTTTTCAAACGGAGCCACTGCAAGATATGTGAGCAAGCCGTCAAGTTCAATATTGAGCTGAGCAACAATACCGCCAAACAGTTCATCCATCATTGCAGGCAGCATTCCTGCAAAAACGCCCTGTGCTATATCACTAATCAGGTCAATTACCGCATAAGCAACTCCCGGAGTAACTATCTTGCCGTTGCTGTCTGCAATAGCATTCAGGTTGGTAAGCGCTTCCCCAATTTTTTGCATTATCACTTCAGTGTCAGTCTCGGTTGTCAGTGCAGGCAGCGTCATAGCCACACCAAACAGGTCAAGCAGGTTAGCAAGCTCCATTCCGTAATTAACCTCGGTTGCGGTGCCGTAGTTTGTAAGCATTTCGGTAATTAAATCACCAAACTCAGACGGTGCACCTGTCATCATACCGGGTGCCATATCTAAAAACATTCCTATAATCAGTCTGTCAATAACTTCCACAACTTCGGCAGTAATCAACTGGCTTGGCGGTACAACCGGGTCGGCACCGGCATCGCCGTTTACAATTCCGTTAAGCGCATCCAGAATGCCGGTAAGCGCTCCCATCGGGTCTTCTCCAAGGAAAGCTTCCGGGTCATCCATTAAGCCCATAATTGTTGCAAAGAAGCCTTGCAGGTTAACAAACTCTTGCTCATAGCAAATGTCATTGTCGGTAATGTTCTCGCCAAGAATAGTAAATATATCACTGATTGCAATGTTCATCGGGTCAAGCATATCAGGCTCGTCACCCAGGAATGTTTCTCCCGCAATGCTCAACAATGCTCCAAGAACAAAGTCCGGCACGCCTTTCAGCAGCTTGTTGGCATTAATAGCATCAAGCGCCGCACCAAGCTCTGCAAACAGCGGAGATTCAAGAATTTCCAGCGGGTCGGTAATGCCTGCGTCAAAAATGTCCATAAACACGCCAAACAAGCCCATAAGTTCTGGCAATGCATCGGCATATTTTTCACCCGACTCGTTAAACGCGGTTATGTTATCTGTAATCTGGCTAAGCAATCCGTCAAGCATCAGTTTCATCGGGTCATCGTCGTCAAGCTCACCCATTAAGGTGCCTGCCATGCCTATAAAGCCTGTTACAATGTTGCTAAACACTGGGTCGCCAAAAATGTGTGAGATTCGTATTGTATCCAGTATGTTACCAACCACAGCAAGGTCAAGGCTGGTAATATCAAACTCGCCTTCACCGCTTAAAGAGTCAACAAGTGCTCCAATGTCATTCATAATGTCTGCGTACTTAGCAAATTCTTCCTCAAAAGATGGACAGCTTATAATGTTTCCAAGGCAGTCCCTGATTGCATTAACCAACTCATCGGGCAATTTAAATCCAAGGTCTCCGCCGTCAATAGCCTCAAACAGCATATCTTCAAGCATACCCATTACTGCAGGCATAAGCTCACGCCATGCTACAGGCGAGAAGTCCTTCTTAAAGGTGTCAAGCAGCTTGCCAACCACCAGCATCACATTGCCGGCCTGTTCAAAGTAGTTGTCGTTGTTAAAGTCAATTCCGCCTACAATTTCAAGTCCGAAACCTAAAACCTTTTCAAATGTGGTCTTAAGCCCCTCAATATCTACCAGCTTTTCGGTTTCACCAACGTTTATTGTTGTATCAATTAAGTCTGCTACATAATGGAATGCAGTTTCAAGTGCAAGCACGGCAATTCCTTCAACCATGTGCATACCAAAAATTCCGTCCGAAATTGCCTTAATCAGCGTATCGTCTATCTTAGACAGGATAAACTCAAAGTTTACTGTTCCGCTTGCCGGCTTAAGAAGCTCCAGCAGAATTCCCGACTCACCAAGCGCATCCGCAATATCAAACAACTGGTTTACGTCGTGCTTAATGGTGTCCATTACAACTTTCTTAAACTCTGTTAAACTGCCTGTCAGCAGGTCCTCAAGCCTGTCGTTGCCCAGCTTAAGGTCAGACAGTTTAAACCATGCATCGTCGCTTTCATCAAGCAGCATGTTTATAAGCACAGGAATAAGCTCGTCCGCAACAATCTTAACAATGTTGGAGTCAAACACTCCGTTAACCACGTCTCTGGCCAGCCCCAGCATCTTCATCAGGTCGTCCTGTGTTATGGTTCCGTCTTGCAGCATGGCAAACATACTAAACAGTTCCTGACCATCGGCGGCCAGCATAGCAGCATTAACTATTTCTTCTTTCAGGTTAACCGACTTTTTGCTGGCACCATCTCCAACGGTAACAGTAGATAACTTAGTGTAGAAAATGTTTCCTACCCATTCCATACCGGTGTATCGTAATATGTATCTTGCAGGGCTGTTTTCATATGCCATAACATAACTCATAGCCTCTGCGCCCGCAAGCTCGGTAACAAGCCCGTTTGCACTGGGACCGCGCTTTTCGGCAGTCTTACGGTCAACGGTAACAACAATGTCAAGTATTCCAAGCACAGGCATAAGTGTCATGCTGGCTACAAACAAACCTAGCACTACACCAACAGCCATACCCGCAAGTCTGAATTTCTTTCTTGGGGTTCCGTCCTTGCGCTTTTTCTTAAACGGCGGAACAGTTGCAGCAATAATTGCCCATATCGGCCAAAGCACAACTTTGGTAAGCCAGAACAGCAGCAGAAACACAAACGCGTTTATCAGCAAAAACGGCAGGTTCTGAATCAGCTCTATGGTAGCTCCCAGCTCCGAAACGTCAAACGGCAAATAGCTTGCAAGCGCCCAGTCTATAAGGCTTTGTATGGTAAGCGTTGCCGGCAATGTAACGGTGTCCGGAAGCATTCCGGCCAGCATATCTCCCGCAAAACTTAAATTAACAGTGTAAATACTGGACGTAATAATTGGCGTCAGGAACAGCAAAATTACCGCCGTCAGCACAATCCATCCGGTTCTGAATCCGGATTTTATAAGGCCCCTTATTGCACCCCACATTATGCCGAAAAGCAAAAATAGGGCTACAATGCCGGTTAAAATCCAGCCTACAAGTGAACTATCCATTTTTCCTCCTGTGTCTGACCCCGTAAAAATGGCATAAGGGGGCAGGCAGTATTATGTAATAGTTAGATTATACATTTTTAAAATAAAAGATACAAACAATTTAACAAACTATTTTAAAAAAGAGCCTTTACGGCTCTTTTTGCTCTATTTCTTTAGGCTTGACTTTCTTCTTAAACAATTTTTTTATATTTTTTCCGTATACTCCGCCAAGTATTACGCTGTACGCAACGGCAAAGACGACTAAAATAAACGCCCAGGTCGGAGCAATCCCTTCCGCTATAATATCTTTTATATACATTGCGTCACCCCAGTCGCCGCTTCTGAGGAAGTCTGTGTAATTCTGCCCAAGCGCAAAAACTGTGCATATAAGCATTCCTATTGCAAACTGCCAGATATGGTGGAGGCTGTGCTTAACCTCGCCTGTCTTCCACATGAGTACTGCAAAGATTATCATGAGTGCATGAACAGTTATCTGGTCCAGTATTCCATAATTTAATAAATCAATTTTATAAATACCGAAATTAAAGAATATTGTAGATACTCCGCCAATAAATGCAGCCAAAGTTATAAACGGAAGAGTATATTGCCTTCCTTTTTTCATAAAGTATATCACCGGCAACAAATAAGCAACCTGGCGGCACAAGTGCGCCGGAAAACTTTTCGTAAGATGAACAAACTCAATAGCCCAAAACATCATTGTGGCTGCAAAAATTGTTATGGCTATTCCAAAAAATATTTTGCGCTGAAGCTCTTCGTCTTTAACAAGATAAACAATTAAGTAGGTAATCAGTGCTAACCCTAGGCAAATACCTACCATAAACAAAATCGGCTCGGTATGCCCTGTTAGCGTTGCCACATTGTTGTTTATCTGGGTGCCGCGCAGCAGATTTGTAAGCAGATTGGCACTAAACGCAAACACCAGCGATATTTTTATTGCCCTGGTTAATTTGTATGGCAGCTTTTTGCCAAAGATACAAATAAGTGTGCAAACGGCAATAATTATTGCCCATACAACAACTTGCATAATAATCGGATTCATATTTTTTCTCCTTATCTCAATTTTTCCAACAATTCACTAAACCTGTCTTCCCACTCGGGGTGGGTTGCCCATTTCACGTTTTGGCCGTCGCCCAACGCTCTGGGCACAATATGATAATGTAAGTGCATTATCTCCTGCTGAGCTTCCGTACCGCTGCTGCATAGCACCTGCAGGTTTTTAAGCCCTAGCTTATCCTCGTATAGTTTAACAATCTTTTTAATTGCACGCATTATATGCGCCGACTCTTCCTCAGGGACATCAAACATATTTACAAAATGCGCCTTTGGAATCACCAGCGTATGATACTCGGCCGCCGGATAGATATCAAAAAACGCTAAAACAAACTCATCCTCATAAACCTTATAGCACGGAATCTCCCCTGCAATAATTTTACAAAATATACAATTGTCCATAACGACCTCCGGTTTTTATTTTGCTAGTGTAATTATTCTCTCAATGTCATTAAACGATAGCTGTCCGTAGCCGCCAAGCGTAATGTCAACCGGAAATGTGTCGGCGGCAAGTTTTTTAACATCATCTGCATCAATGCCGACTTCACTCAATGTCGTTGGCAGCTTTAATGTTTTGTAAAAACTTTCTAGCCTTGCTATCCCGTCAGAAATTATCGCTCCTTCGGTCTTTCCGCTTGCCTGCATAACTTCTTTAGCAAACTGCAACACCTTAGCCGGACGCATTTTGCCCACATGCTTCAGCCACGCCGGAAACATTATGGCCAGCCCCGCACCATGCGCAATGTTATGCGTTCCGGATAAGAAATTGTTTTCAATTACATGACATGCCCAGTCCTGAATTCCCCTGCCCATATCCAACATGCCATTGTGCGCAATCAGCCCAAGCAGGCAAAACTCCGACCACAAATCATAGTTTTTGCTGTCTTTATACAGCGTAGGAGCAATTTCCAGCACACTTTGCATTGCGGCTGCTAACAATTTATCGGTTACCCTTATGTTCTTCTGAGGCGAAAAGTATCGCTCCATTAAATGCGCCAAAATGTCCGACGCGCCATTTGCAATCTGCTGGCTGGGCAATGTGGTGCAATATGCAGGATTAATAAACGCAAACTTGGGCCTGAGACACTCTGCCATTATGGCGTACTTCTTGCCGGTTAACTCGTCTCTTATCACCGTACCGCTGGAGCCCTCGCTGCCGGCTGCCGGAATTGTAAGCACCGCACCAAGCGGCAATGCCGTTTCTAAACCTGCCGCATCTCCGCTTTGAAAAAGCGACCAAACATTAGCATTCATTACTCCGGCCGCAATAAACTTTGCTGTATCAATAACGCTTCCTCCGCCAATGGCAAGTATAAAATCCGCCTTGCTTTCCCTCGCAGCCTCAACACCTTTCAGCGCATGTCCTCTCAACGGGTTGGCAATTATTCCGCCAAATTCGCTAAATTGCAGACTCTCACTTGTCAGTACAGCTTTAACCCTTTCAAGAATGCTGTTTAAATAGTGCCCTCCTCCTCCTCCATAGCAAATTAAAACTTTAGACGCACCAAACCGCTTTAAGGTCTTAGCCAAAACCAGTTCGTCATTACACCCAAAAATAATCTCACTTTTATTTTCAAAGTTAAACTTCAGCATTATGTTCTCCTTTTACTACCAAATTGCCGGCTATACAACTCCTCCGTCTCATGCCGCCACGGCATACTGTTTAGCACTCCCATCCGGCTGGCGTTTATAGTTGCAGCACAAATCCCCATTCGCACACTCTCGGCTTTGCTCTTGCCCTCATTCCTAAACACTCATCACAAAAAACTTGCGCTCAAACCCATTTTCAAGCGTGGCGGTTTTTACATAGCTAAACCCGGCTTTTTCCAAAACCTTCTGCTCGCTCTGCAGGCTTGGGTGCAGCATCATAATTACGGTTGACAGCTCCTTTGCCTTTGCGTTTAAAATCTGCTCTTTAATTAATTTAAGCATAACATGCCCGCGCTTGTTCAGCAGCAGGTTCAAATTCAGCGAAATCTGCGCAACCCGCTCCAATGGCATATCCATCAGCACCTTGTATTCTTCTAAAAACTTCTGGTTGGTACACAGTTCAGAAAACCCAATAATCCGCTCTTTATCAAACGCCCCAACCGCAATACCGTAGTTTTCGTTAAACAGATTCTGTTTTTCAAGTTCCGAGTACGGCACAAACAGTTCGGGATTACCCAGTTCACTGTTCATTTCGTCAATCAAACCAAACACCTTCTTTTTGTCAAAACCCGCCAGCCTGCGGTACGCAATGTCGTCTTCATACACTACATTGCGGTTGACCTTAGCCCAGTTTACAATACCCATAATGTCGTTAACCTGGTTTATAACCGGGTTTAAGAAAATCGGCAGCAGAGCCAGGTTGCCGGCTAGTATCGGAATCAGCCATAGTACCCCGATAATAATGTCATTAATTATCTGCATTAAAAAGCCGTACCTGTTGCGGCGTGACAAGAGGTAAATTGCAAATGTGCCGGACACAACCGAAAGAGTACTTATTAAGAGCAGTGCCGTACCGAACGCTTCCAGCAAAAAGTAGATGCCCGCAAAAAACACACCCTGGCTTAGCGCAATAACCAGCCACTCAACTTCCGACAACTTGCGCTCAATTACAATTCCGGTTTTTTTGTTGCGGTGCTTTACCCATTCATAAATACCATATACAAACAGCGGGAAATATGCCACCGCATATATCAGCACCTCACCGTAAAACTGGTTGTTGTAAGATAATATACAATATGTAATACAAATAGCAATACCCAACACTTTACCAAGCAGTTTGCCTTTAGCCAGATAAAACGCACAAAGTATACCAATAAAACTTGTAATACCTGCAAAAATGTCTCCGCCAAAAAATATCAGCGTAGTTCCTATTGATAACACAGAAAAAGCTATTATACAATAGTCAAATACAGTCCAGTCTGAAAAATGTTTTTTAATGCTAAATTTCATATTCCTCTTTCCATTCATAGGCCACTTCCAAATATCTCGGCTTCATGTTTTCCATATATGCTCCTCGTATAATTCTCCCTTCCCGCCAAGGGAGTACGCCCGGAGGGCGGGGTGGTTTAAAAGGGGAATTTTTAAACCTCAAAACTATCCGTTTTAAAGTTGTGGTAATACCGCCCGCTCTTGGCCGTAAACTTAAGCACGCAATAATCCGGGTCGGTTACGCCTTTGCGGTAATACAAAGTATCGCCGCGCTGCCAAATCATTTCTTTAGTGGCGGCGTCTTCTAAAACCTCCATTGTGCCAACCAGCATTGCGCCGTGATACAACAACTTCCGGTCGTAAAAATATATGCACGCGTTAGGATTTTGTTTGTATTGCCCCACCCGCATACTGCTGGTGTTGGTGGTAAACCAAAACTCTTTTATGCCGTTCCGCTTCCGGGGCTTAAGCATTGCCTTCATATTAGGAAAGCCCTCGCCGTCCACGGAGCCGACAAACGACACCTTGCAAACATCTGCCATTTTGCCAATTTCTTTTTCGTAATTTTTCATGTCTGCTCCTTTCCGTATCAATTCCCCTTTATGAAGGGGTGGATGCGCCATAGGCGCAGACGGGGTAGCCGTCACCAAAGGTGGCGCAAAAGCTTTTTCACATACCCCGCCCTTCGGGCACCCCTTTATCTTAAAGGGGAATTACAACGGGAATTTTCTACTTCTTATCAAATAGTTCTATCTTTCTCAGCGCAATTTTAATATTGTTTTTATCAAATATACGCTTTACTTCTCTGTTCATGTCCCGGATAACCTGATACCTGTCTTCTTCGTTGCATTTTGCAGTTATTCTTAGCACCACGCCGCGCTCGCTAAATTCCTGCACGCCCTTATACCATGGCCCGTCATTAACCGCCGGAATTGCATCTGCAATATTTAACAGGTTCGCGTTTATAACCTTTTCTACCCGCTCAATGTTCTCGCCGTATTCAATCGTTACATCACATATTGCCATACTTCGGTGCATACTCATGTTTACAAAGCTTTTCAGTTCGCTGTTGTTTATTACCTTAACATCCCCTAATGGGCTTTTTATCCGCGTTGTGCGGATACCAACATCAACCACTTCTCCTCTATAATCTTCGAATGTAACATAATCACCCACTTTAATGCTGTCCTCAAATATCAAGAACAACCCACTAAGAAGGTCACCAATCAGCCCCTGGGCGCCAAAACCAAGCGCTATACCGAGGGCTGCAATAAGTGCCGCTATAATTGTTGGGTCAACATGCCAGGTGTTAAGCAGCATGATTACAACAATTACATAACCAATATATTTAGCAAGGCTTACAAAAAGCGAAACAATAGTCTTTCTGCGCTTACTGCCCTTTATTGCAAACAGCTTTATAATAAACTGCAGCAAGGTAACCGCAATATAACCAAGCACCAGCACAATAATGCTGCTGATAATAGGATTGCCTTCGTTGCCTTCATTAAAGATATGTTTGTCTATAAAAGCGGTTATGTCCGAACCCGCTCCAAAAACGGCTTTTGCGGATATTGCCAATATAAACACCACCAGTGCCACGGCACAAACCGAAATAAAGATAATAATACCTTTAACCTTGCTTGCGCGCTTCTTGTTTTCGTACTCCTGCGCACTTTTGGTCATCGGCTCGGTCTTGCCCTGCTTTGGGCTGGATAAGTCAACTAATTTATTAAAAATCACCGGCTGCGGCTTTGGCTTTGGTTTTTTAGGAGCACTCTTTTTAGGAGCGGCCGCTTTTTTCTTCGGTTCGTTTGCCATAGTTTAAATATTCCTCTAAATTTTGTAATGACTTATTATAGTATATTTATATCATTTTGTTAAGTAAAAAAACCTACTATGCCAGCAATTTATACAAAACCAAAAATTTGCGCAAATTTAATTTTTCCCTTGACACGAGCCGGGAGTTATGCTAGACTTGAGACTGTCTATTTTGTAGATGTGCGGGCGTAGCTTAATGGTAAAGTTCCAGCCTTCCAAGCTGGCTATGTGAGTTCGATTCTCATCGCCCGCTCCAAAATTTAGGGGTGTAGCCAAGCGGTAAGGCTCCAGACTCTGACTCTGGCATGCGGAGGTTCAAATCCTTCCACCCCTGCCAACAATTTATGGTGGATATAGCTTAGCAGGTAGAGCGCCAGGTTGTGGCCCTGGAGGTCGTGGGTTCGAATCCCACTATTCACCCCACTATTCGCCCCGATGTGCGCCCGTAGCTCAGCAGGATAGAGCAACGCCCTTCTAAGGCGTAGGTCGGGGGTTCGACTCCCTCCGGGCGTGCCATATGACCCATTAGCTCAGTCGGTAGAGCACTTGACTTTTAATCAAGTTGTCCCGCGTTCGAATCGCGGATGGGTCACCAAGAAACTCTAGCGGATGTGGCGAAATTGGCAGACGCGCCAGACTTAGGATCTGGTGGGCAACCGTGGGGGTTCAAGTCCCTCCATCCGCACCAACATAGTCCTAAGGTTGGAGGACTTGAACGGGCAAGGGCGCTGCCGGCGGCAGATGAAGCCCGCAGCCCAGGCGTGAAAGTGCCGAAGGCACGGAGCAAGTCCCTCCATCCGCACCAATGCAGTTATAAGGTGTATGACCGCAGGCGGTCATACAACCCGTCGGCGCTCGCAAACGAGCACTGCGTGCCCGCAATTTTTGAAAATCTGTTTTTGTCCGCAAGCGCCCAAAAGCAAATTTTCACAATTTGCGCGCTTCGCGTTGGATTTGCTCGCTTCTAGGGGTGTAGCCAAGCGGTAAGGCACAAGACTTTGACTCTTGCACGCGTTGGTTCAAATCCAGCCACCCCTGCCAAAGTTAATATAGAAGCCGCAAGGCTTTTTTGTTTGCAGTTTTAAAACTTTATGTTATAATCTAAAAACCAGTAACAAAGGAGAATTATAATATGACGGTTTTAAAATGTGCCATGTGCGGTGCCAGTATAAGCCCGGAGCCGGGAGCAACACTGGCTAGATGTGAATTTTGCGGGTCAAGTACCGCATTTGAAAAGAGCCCCAGCGGCGGTGTTGGCGCAGTGCGAACCGTTTTTGCCAGATGGGCGCCCGACGGATTTTATTATCCGGCTACTATAATTGAGGAGTTTGCAAACCATGTAAAGGTTCTTTTCCTGGACGGAGTGGACTCCATGATTTTAAAGGAGCATGTTGTGGAATTGCAGCAAGCTTATAAAACCATGCGGTTTGAAGGCAACTGGCAGAACCAGGGCTTTTTCTATACCGGAAAAATTGCCAGCCATGAGCCGCTGATATTCAACTACGATGACGGCGATGTTGAGGAATTAATGCTTGTGCAATTACGCGGTACTAAATTATAAAACAACTTTTATAAAAGAGTTTTTCGGTTTCCTATTGAAAAATTTAAAAAACTGTTATATACTATGTACATGAACAACACTAAAATTGCATCAGCCAGACCCAGATACACTAAAAGCACACTTGCACTGGGTGCAAGCGTTTTAGATTATTGCGGAGTAAAAACAAAACTGCCTAAGCTTGGCAGGGTTAGGTCTGCTCTGAAGAAAAACTACAAAAACGTTGTGTTTTTAATTTTGGACGGCCTCAATACATTAAGTCTGCAGGAGCTTCTGCCGGCCGATTCTCTTCTCAGAAAAAACCTGAAAGGCAGCCTGACATCGGTTTTCCCGTCTACAACCGCGTGCGGTTTAACCACTTTGTTTACGGCAGGCTACCCTGCTGCGAATGGCTGGCTGGGGCAAAAGATGTACATAGAGCAACTAGATAAGGTTATTGACATATACAAAAACACCTGCGCATACACCGGAGTCAGCCTTAAAGACGATGACTATTACGAGAGCTATCTGCCGCCTGCTACCATATTTTCTCAAATTGAAGCCATGCAGAAACCACAAATAAAAATACATACCCTTACCCCGCAAAAAACCCGTAACATTGCCGAAAACAACTATTACTACTCCGACATGGCCGAAATGTATACGGTGCTTAACAAAATGACCCGGCAAAACGGCAGAAAAGCAATTATTGCGTATGCACCGCATTTGTCTAAAGCAATGAGCACCCATGGCACAGCTTCGGGCCAAGCCGAAGCAGTTCTGCAAGAACATGAACTGTATTTAGCCGAACTGATGGAAAAAGCCGGTGATACATTGTTTATTGTGTCGTCCGGCCACGGAATGATTAATATCCAAAACAACATCCATTTAGAAGACTATCCGGAAATCTGTGCTACATTCAACAGACCTCCGTCCGTTTGCAGCCGCGCAATCAGCTTTGGAATAAACAAGTTAAGCCGCAAACAATTTGCGCGTCTGTTTAACCACCACTTCAGCACGGATTTTAAACTGTACACTGCAAAACAAATAGTTGCCGGCGGCTTGCTTGGTAAAGATGCTTGTCCGTGTCTGGATTTACTTATAGGCGATTTTATTGCAGTTGCAAAAGCCAACTCTGCAATGCATTACAAAACACCCAAAGGGGTTGAGCCGAAAATTACAATAGCCTCCAGCGGCGGACTCTCCAAACAGGAAATGCTTTTACCGTTAATAATTTTTGGAAAGAAAAAGAAATCCAGTAAAAAGAAAGCGCCTCAAAATTCCCCTTCCCTGCGAAGGGGTGGCAAGCCGAAGGCTTGACGGGGTAGCCGCCGCCAAACGCGGCGCAAAAAAAGCAGCCATAGCTGCTTTTTTTATTTTGCTCAAAATTATCACCTTACCATCCGCGTGGCCGGCGCTCTGCCACCGGCATTCTGTTTTGTCCCTAGTGCGGCAGCGGCCTCCTGCGCAGCATTATGTTCTGCCGCAGCGTAGGGGGTTGGTATAACACCATCATCCTGAAGCTTTGCCAGCGGCTCCAGCCCCAAACGCACTGTCGGCGGGTTGTTTTTTAATACGTCCATAGGAGGAACAGCCTCCTGGCTCGTTTCGTGAGTGCGTTGCACCATGGTTTCCAAATCTATCTCTCTTGCTGCCTCACCACTAGGCACATCGGTTGAATAAGCAGCAAATTTGCTAACAAGCGGCTTGCCCCCCCCAGTTCCATTTCCCGGCTTTCCTGCATTAATTGGCAGAACGTCCTATAGTAGTCATCTTGTATGCCTAATACCAAATCGGCCCTAACCAATCTGCCGGCTGCACCATTGGTCTTTATATGCTCTTTCAAAAAACGTAAATAGCTGCGCTGTACACACTTTTCGATAGGCAAATCATTTAAAACCAACGAAACATCATAACCCGCCCGCGAAAACTCCTGCAAAATTTTACGCATTTTATCTACATTGCTGCCCAAGGCAGGGTAAATAATATTCATGCCCTCTTCCCTTGCCTGAGTCAAAATTTTCTTTGTTGCCTCACTGGACTCCTCATGCACTTGTGAAACGCCATAACCCTTGTCATAGTCCTTGCGCAGCCCTTCATAATCACCTTCGCCGGTTTTAACTATGTCCGGGTCAATAATAATCCCGCCCATTTCGTTTTGTATTTCTTCAGCGCGTGTAGATTTACCGGCCGCAGGCGGGCCAAGAATAACCGTAATGGTTTTCTTATTTGTACTTGAATCCTTATTTGTACTTGAATCCCTATTCGGAACTTTTTTTAAATAATCTGTTACCAGTTTCTCCCGCAAATCTTCGCGTCCGGGCATAAGATGTGTAGAATCCTTTTCTCTGGCCACAATTTCATTTGTAAAATTCTTAACAATTTCTGCCAACTCTTCCGGCGTCTTATTTAAAGCCTCCGACATTTGCTCGGGCGTTTTACCATATTTTGCTACATACTGTTGGACAGTACACGAGTTTTCTTGATCTATAAGTTGCTGGGGTGTACGCTTTAAATCTGCCGCAATGCCAACAAAAAGAGCCGGGTCAAACTCCTGAATCTGCTTGCTTACTGCATCTGAAAGCGGTTGTGCATCGTACCCCTGTATGGACTCCATAAAGCTTTTCTCCTATCGCACCAGCATATCTTCAAGCTTTTCCGACATCTGGCTCAATTGCTCCCATGTTTTGCCTAAAACAGGCATACGAAGCCGTGCGCGCTCAGCACTCTTTTCTTCATCAGGCAAAGAAGCAAGGTGTTCTTTTTTCTCTTCAAAAAAATCAACCGGCTTACTCATTAAGGTGTCCCGCAGTGGCTCGTCCCTGTTGCTGGTATAAACATAAAACTGATGCTTTGGAAACAAAAAGATATCAGAAACTATATCCGTCCGTTGCTTTAACTCCGCTCGGCTTTCAAGTGTCTTATTCGGCAAATTACTCATAGTTTTTTCCTTTTAATTTTATTTGTATCTTTAGTATACCACAAAAACTTTTTCAACACAATATGTTTTGTTTAAAATCTTTGCAAAATAGGTTGACAAGTAAACCTACTTTGCGTATAATATACATTATGGATAAAGAAATAGAATCACTTCCGCCGGAAGAAGTTATAGTCAAGCTAAAAAAGCTGATTAAAATAATTGAGCATGCTCAGGCTGACCTTGGCAGCGAAATTACACATGCCCAGGCACGCATTATCTTCCCCATCTGGCGCGACGGCAAAGGCTACACAATTGTTGAACTGGCTAAAGCAGGCAGTGTTACCAAAGGCCTGGTATCGCGCACCATTGCCGACCTTGAAGCCAAAGGCTATGTTGAGCGCCAAAAGGAGTCCGCCAATCAGGACAGAAACTATAAGATAGTTCTTACTCCCAAAGCTCATGCGCTTGCCCGGAAGCACAAAGCAAAAATGCAAAAAGTTTCCGGCAAATGGAACGGCAAGTTGACAAAAGACGATTTTGAAACATTTATAAGAGTATTAAACATCATAACCGACATAGAATATGGAAAGGAGCAACCATGTTAGTATTAGAAAACATTGTAAAAGAATATGCGGCAGGCACCAGCAAGATAGAAGCGCTGGCGGGCGTCAGTCTCTCGTTCAGGAAAAACGAGTTTGTTTCAATTCTTGGCCCCAGCGGCTGCGGAAAGACCACCATGCTGAATATTGTTGGCGGCCTTGACCGCTACACCAGCGGCGACCTGATTATAAACGGCAAAAGCACAAAAGACTTTAAGGCATACGAGTGGGACGCATACAGGAACCGCTCCATCGGTTTTGTTTTCCAGAGCTATAATCTGATTCCGCACTTATCTGTGCTCGGCAATGTTGAAATGGCGCTTACCCTGTCCGGAATATCAAAGCACGAGCGTAAAGAGCGTGCAACCGCTGCCCTGGCTGATGTTGGCTTAACAGACCAACTGCACAAACGCCCCAACCAGCTGTCGGGCGGACAGATGCAGCGTGTGGCAATTGCACGTGCACTTGTAAACAATCCTGACATTATCTTAGCGGATGAGCCGACCGGCGCACTGGACAGCACCACCAGCGTACAGATAATGGAGCTGTTAAAAGTTGTAGCCGAAAAGCGGCTTGTAATAATGGTAACTCACAACGGTGACCTTGCCGAACAATACAGCACACGCATCATTAAGCTGCTTGACGGCAAACTGCAATCAGACAGCAATCCGATTGTGGAAGAACCTGTCATTGCGAGCAATTCTATTCCGGATTCAAACGAAGCAATCCCAAAGATTGGTGCTTCTAACCGCGAGATTGCTTCGTCTGTTGGCGCTGCAGGCCCGTCTCGCAATGACAAGGCAAAACCCAAGCGCAACAAAACCAGTATGTCATACATAACTGCCCTTTCATTAAGCCTAAAAAACCTGCTTACCAAAAAGGGGCGTACCTTTATTACCGCCTTTGCGGGCAGCATTGGCATAATTGGCGTAGCATTGGTATTGGCGGTTAGCTTTGGGTTTAACGCCTACATAGCAAGCGCACAAACCGACACTCTGGCCGAGATGCCTATTCAGGTAAACCGTTCGGTAATGGACTTTAGAAGCTATATGAACCATGAAGAAACCACCCAGAATCCGAGCGACGCTATTTACCCGTATACTCCTCCGCCAAACAACACCCATCACAACGTTATAACCCAAGGCTATGTTGACCACGTAAACGACCTTGATTCGGCATTATATACAGATATTCGTATGCGATACGGCCTGGAAATGAACTTCGTTGCAGAAGCGGGCACAAACTATAACTCCTTCAGAATGCGCGAACTATCAAGCAGAAACACCGAAAACGAGCGCATTTACGAAGTGCTTGCAGGCAACTGGCCTGCGGCAGCAAATGAGCTTGTGCTGGTATTGGACAGCAACAATCTGATAATGTCCGACACCCTTAACCAATTAGGAATAGCCAACACCTCCGGAACCCCGTTTGCTTTCAGCGAAGTTCTTGGTAAAAACACTTACAGACTTATACCCAACGATGCATTCTATCAGACCTCGGGCGGCGGGTTTGCTCCCAAAACCGTTGATGGGGCATTATATGCGCATACTTCGGCTGTACCGCTTACAATTGTCGGTGTGGTAAAAATAAAGAACGCCGACGCGGGCGGAATGCTGGACATGATGGATATGGTTTCCGGCTCGTTTAATTCATCAACCGGGCTTGCTTTCTCCCCTATGCTTACACAGGCCAGGCTGGCGGCAGAAGCAACTTCCAATATGGCAATTGCGGCTACTACAACTCACCTTAACAATTTTCTTTTAGAAAGAAGAATTTCGTTTGGCGAAAGCACCGTAACCTTTCCGGCGGGCTCTGTGATTATCCCTGCTCTTTCATATATGAAATTAGACCAACAGAGGCAATTCGGAGCCAACACCACTCCCGCAAGCATACGCATTTTTCCGAAAGACTTTGACAGCAAAACAATAATTAAAGAGCATCTAGCTGCGTGGAACGCGAGCAAAGCCGAAGCCGACCAGATACTCTTCTCCGATTTAGCCGAAACCATTACCAACATGATGGCTACGGTAGTAGACGCAATTTCATATGTATTAATTGCGTTTGCCGCAATAAGTTTGGTAGTATCCAGCATAATGATTGGCATAATTACTTATGTATCGGTAATTGAGCGGACCCGCGAAATTGGAGTGCTGCGAGCCCTTGGCGGAAGAAAGAAAGATATAAGGCGCGTGTTTAACGCCGAAACCCTGATAATCGGATTTACGGCGGGCGTAATTGGAGTTGCGGTTACACTTATACTTACGCTGCCGATTAACCTGATTATAAACTTCTATGTACCGGAGCTGCATAATGTGGCGCAAATGGCATGGTGGCATCCGATTGCCTTAATCGGCGGAAGCATGGTGCTCACATTTATTGCGGGGCTGTTCCCGGCAAACGCAGCAGCAAAAAAAGACCCGGTTGTAGCATTACGAACCGAATAAACAAAACCCTTGATTTTTAACTATTATTTATATATAATTTAAATATGAAAATTGGACTGCATAATCATTCGCCCTTTTCGGACGGGCGCCAAACTGTTGAACAAATTATTGAAAAAGCGGAAAGCGAAGGCGTGACTGACCTGGCCATTACAGACCATGAGTCTTTTGGCGCGGTTCCGTATATCCGTGAAAATAATTTGTATAAAAGACCAAGCAAGATAAAGATATATCCCGCTATCGAAATTGATTTCAGACATGATGGCATTGCAAATGATGTTTTAATTTATGGCGGGAACATAGAGGAGTTGTCAAAACTTATTCCAAGTTTGTGCCCGGAACATCTCCAAAAAATTAATATAGAAAAGATTGCTAATTTGCACTATGGATATACGCAATTAGGTTTTAGATTACCACCGGTAGAACAACTTATGGAAATACAAGCAAAGAGTTCTCAAAAACCTATTGTAGCCTTTCTTGTTGGACTGAATAAGTTTAAAGAGTATAATGACGGAATGTGGGCTAAACACAATGCAATTGAACGTTATCAGCAAGTAAATTTTCAAAAAGCTTTTGTAACCGGAAAAGGTGCTCCCTATTTTCGTGAAAGCAAATATAAAAAACCAAACCTTGACGAGTTAAGACAAGCAGCAACCAAGATAGACGGCAAATTATTTCTTGCACATCCAAACCGGATGAAGCCGCACGACATGAAGCACATTGTTAATTACGGGCTTGCAAACAATATTTTTGACGGTATAGAAGTTTACTATCCAAACATGACCGAGCAACAGTTTAGTGATACCCACAAACTTGCAACAGACAATGGCTTACTTATAAGCGGCGGAACAGACAGCCATACATTATCAGAGCCCGTAGGAATTGCTACAACCGATAAAACACAAGCAGGGCAAAACATATATTACGTTGACGAATGTGAGTTTAACTGGCTAAAAGATATTGAACTAATTTGTTAATGATGGCTTAAAAAAAACGGCTTACGCCGTTTTTTGTTTTGCTAAATTACGCAAGTATTAAGCTGCTAAGCGCTATCTCAGTATTCCCGAGTATCCAGAAAGCATTAATTATTCCCGCATCGGGAGTGCTTGCAGTCAGCGTTTTGCCGTCAACCTCAATCACAAGTCCGCCGGCTGCTCCAAAGCTTATCAGCATATTTCCGAAACCGTTTATTACAACTGCCCCGTTGCCCGTATCACTAATCTGACCCAGGTGCGAATCTAACGCCGTACCATTAATGTCATCTGCCCATTTAATACCGCCGTACATTACGTTCATGTAAAGAGTTCCGCCAACATTAGCAAATCCAAACGCTACCTGGTGGCTCCAGTAACCCGATATTTCAATTCCAAGTATAACTACAAAGTACTGGCCGTCCTGCAAAGTATTTACGGGGTTTACATTACATTCAAGCTCAGCAAGCTGCTCGTTAATTAGCACAAGCGCACCGTACGGCACATCCAAATACGGATTGTCGTTTGGTATAATAACTGTACCGTCAGGCAGTGCGTTCCACGAATTTCTGGCAGCACCGTTATACTCAAACAAATCAGCTAAGTTTTGCGGCTGTCCGTGCAAAAAGTTAAGCAGTTTCATAAACTTTGCTTTTGCCCTAGCCAGTATTTCGTCTACTTCGTTAAGAGTAGCTGCGGCATTAACTTCTACAACAAACCCGTCTGCAATACCGGAGAATCTTGCAAGATTAGCATAATCATTGCTGTCCAGATACCCCTGAAGGTACGGCACACAAAACGCATCAAACTCCGCAATTGCCTCAGCTATCTTTTCAGCCAGACACTCTGCACAGCCGGGCTTGTATCCGGCATATGCCTCAGTAAAGTTACGCTTCTGGGTTTCTTTGCAATGTTTGTTTACACAGCCGTATAATGTGTAGCCTTGCTGTGCTCCGTGCTTACCATGCTTGCAGGTTGGCTCAACAACCTTTATCAGCTTTTTAAACTTATGTCCCAATGCATCAACATAACTGTCTATCACAACCTCTCCGCAGGCCTGGCAAACATAGGTGGTAAACCCTTGCTCGGTACACGTCGGCTTTGTTACAACACCTGTACCGTAAAAATGCAAGGTTTGGTTTTTGTTTAAAGCCTCCGCCTCAAACACTTTGTGGTTTGCATTTATCTGCACTGTTACCTTTGTAAATGTGCATACATCGCCTTCCCACGCCAACTGGTTCCAGTACGCATCACTGCCCAGACCTACCGGGCAAGTCAGTTTGCCCGCTGCCCTTATTGATTCATAGTCAGCTCCGCCCAGAGCAAGCGCCAGTGCAAGTTTCATTCCGGTTGTACTCATTTTGCCTATTATATCGTCACCGTTATAAACCGTAACCACAATTAAATCTACGTGTTCAAACTCGCTCCAGTTAAAGTTAAATCCAACCGTAATATAATGCCCTGCGCTCATCCATTGTACATCTTCAAATTCAATCACGGCTTCCGTTCCAAGCAATACACCCAACGCAGACTGAATCAGGTCATTAACTTGTGCGGCATCAAGCAATCCGCTTACAGCAGCAGCAATTAATGCACTCACCTGACTCTCGTTAAGCAATCCCGTTATAGAAGCATTAATCAAAGCAGTTACCTGTGCTTCGTTAAGCAGTCCGCTTACTGCCCCGCTGATTAATGTGTTTATCTGCAATTCGTTTAACTTGCCGGCAGTTGCGGCATTAATCAGCGTTGCTGCCTGTTCTTCTGTAATGTAGCCCCCGTTTTGCACCGCTGCAATTTCGTTTTGGAGCGTATCCAGTCTGCTGCCTTGATTATTTATTTTCACAAGGTTAAACACACCAACACCGGCCAGCACTAAAACTGCCATGCACACAGCAACAACATATATATACTTTTTCATTTATTCTCCTTTTATTAAATGAATTAAAATATATATATGTGTGTGCAGTAAAAAAGATTACCTGTTCTCTGTTCCCTGTTCCCTGTTCCTTGTAAAAAGTCCGTAAACCCACGCCTCCAGTTTGTCTCCGTACAAAAGCGACAGAATCATAGCGGCAATTGCAACCTGAGTTATTACAATGTAATACCAGACCGGCAAACCCGCAAAGGCAATGCTTCCGAGTAATACATACAGCAATGTCCGCCATGGCCGCCCCAAAAAGCATATAATCAGATATTTCCACCATTTGATTTTAGTTAAGCCCAATATATAGCTCAGCACGTCCGCCGGCATGGTAGGAATCAGCATAAACACAGTAGTAAGCGTAAGGTTTTCACCGTTAATATATTTTTCGTATCTTGTAAGGTTGCGCTTGCTAACCATCCGCTCAACAAACTTCCTGCCTAAAATCCTGCTTAAGAAAAATGTTGTCATGTTGCCCGCTATACACATAACAAACGCCGCAAAAAATCCGACTAACGGGCCAAACAGCATACCTCCGCAAAACGATATGGCTCCTGCGGGAATAAACACCACAAACATACTGACATACTGCAGCAGCATAAACATAAATACCGGAGCCGCACCCGAACCTTCTATCCAGCCGCGCACCTTATCCACTCCGCTCATTAAGTTATCGGCCATAATCTGCTCAAGATTAATTGCATATGCAATTAAGAATATTCCAACATTAAGCCCTATTAACGCAAGCCCGCAAACCACCCACAAAATTATTTTTGTGCGTTTGCTGAATTTTCTTTTGGGTGTTGTTGATTTTTGATGCTGTTCTTCCATATGTATTTATAATATCCTAATTTTGCTTCTATAATTCCCCTCTATAAGAGGGGTGGATACGACCGAGTAAAACGAGAGAGTAGACGGGGTGTGGCAGTAAAGCAATCAGTTTGAGCAACCACACCCCGTCGGCTGCGCCGCCACCCCTCTTATAGAGGGGAATTTTCGTTTCATATCTGCTCATCCCTTGTTAAGCAAGTTAATCTTCGTCTCAAAGTTAACCCTTGCGCAATTGCCGCATTGCATCCAAATAATCTTGCCGCTCGTTGGTATTCCGTAAAAATATGCCGCCATTGCGTACAAGTTTGCACTATGCCCTACTATCAAGATATTTTCGTCCTTGTCGTCATGCCTGGCTTTAATTTCATCTATTGCCTTAAAAATGCGGTCAAAATACTTTTTACAGGTTTCCAGCTTGCTGTTTTTGTAGTTGTAGTTAAGGTAATTCTTCCACCATTCTTTTTCTTCCGGGCTGTTGGGGGTATATTGCAGTTTAAACCGCTCGGTCAGTTCCGGCATAACCACAACCGGCGCCTTAAGCTTTTTACTTAAAATTACGGCAGACTGATATGCCCGCTTTAACGGTGAGCTGTATATAACCTTAATATTGTTTTTCTTATAATATGCAGCTGCCCGCGCAACTTCGCGCCGGCCGGCAAAGGTTAAGCCCAGGTCATCAAACTTTCTGGCACCATGCGCCTTGTCATCACCATGCCTGATAAAACATATTTTCATGTGTTGTGTTCTCCTAGGCCTTATATTATCAAAGTACCACAAAAAACACAAGCAGATTAAACCACCCCGCCCTTTGGGCACCCCTCCAAGGAGGGGAATTTTTGTACTGAAAAGCCACCAGCAACGCTGATGGCTTTTCACCGTACTGCCCAGAATCACAGCAAAATACAAATAATTCCGCCGCGGCCTTCGTTTACAATCTTAGTCAGGGTCTTGCGCATTTTCTTTTGCGCTTCCAATGGCATACTGTTAAGCTTGCCCGCAAGACCCTCTCCCATAAGCTGAGCTATGCTTTTACCAAACATATTGGTTTCCCACAGTCTCTTGGGGTCAATAGCCTGCTCACCCCTTAAGTATTCTGCCAGGTCATGGCTTTGCTGCTCAGTACCTACTATCGGATTAATTTCAGTATTAAGGTCCACCCGCATAATATGCAAGCTTCTGGCGGTTGCTGCTAAGCGGACTCCAAATCTGCTGCCGTTTCTTACAATCTCGGGCTCACCAAGCACAATATCGCCTTCGGCCGGCAGCACAATTCCGTAACCGGTTTCGTTTACGTCCAGCAGTGCCTGCTTCATTTTATTGTATTCTCTGCGGGCCACAGACAGCTCGTTCATAAGCGCTACCAACTCAAAATCGTTTTTAATTTCGGTACCGCACTGAACACTGAGCACCTCATAAAACAAATCTTCCTTGGGCATAATGTCATAAATTATTTTTCCGGCTCCAAGGTCAATGCTCGATATTGTCATCGGGTCAAACCGCATACTGGACTCAAACAATACCGTGCTTTTGTTAAAATCGCCAATTTTGGCGGCTCCCACAACCGCTTTTTTTATTTCAACTACAATTTCCTGAATAATAGGGTTGTTAAACTCCAGTGCCTGTAGATACGCCGGCAGGTTCACTTCAACCCCAACAAGCGGAAATTCGCTGAGCACATTTGCAAAAACATTGTCAATATCGGCCGTCTCAAGCTCAAGCACATTAACTGCCATTACCTTTACGCCGTATAGTTCGGCCAGGTTGTTTGCCAAACTCTTGCTCTCAGGCGCGTTTGGAGCAACCGTATTCAGCACAATTACAAACGGCTTGTTGTGTTCCTTTAGTTCCTTCACCAGCCTTACCTCAGCCTCCTGATAACTTGCGCGGTTTATGCCGGTAAAGCTTCCGTCTGCTGTAAGCAGCACCGCAACAGTGCTGTGCTCACTTACTACTTTCTTAGTGCCAAACTCCGCCGCATCTTCAAACGGCATTGCCTTAGTCTGCCACGGCGTTTTTACCATTCTCGGCTTATTGTCTTCTGTGTGTCCGCCGGCTCCGGTTACCATATAACCAACACAATCTACCATACGCACGTTAAATGTTGCCTTTTCCGCAATAGTCACCCGCACCGCTTCGTTTGGCACAAACTTTGGCTGAGTGGTCATAATGGTTGTTCCGTCAGCCGCTTGCGGCAATTCATCCACGGCACGCTGCCGTACCTGCGGATTTTGAATATTAGGAATTACAAACTTCTCCATAAACTTGGTTATAAATGTAGACTTGCCAACCCTAACCGGACCAACCACGCCAACATATATATCTCCGCCTGTGCGAAGCGCAATATCCTTATAAACATTAGTTAGCTCCATTACTAAAAGTCCTCCCCGTATTTTGGAATGCTAATGTATATGCTGGCCGAATCTGATTAATGATAACAAAAACAGGACTATCCGTCCTGTTTTTTTGCTTCTTTCTTCTCCGCCTTCTCTTCTTTCTTCTGCTCTTTCTCTTCCCGTTTTTCGGCTTTAGCGGCTTCCGCTTCCATGCGCTTGGCTTTACGCTCGCGGTCCTTAGCCAAAGCCTTGCCCAAGTCGGTTACATTTTCTTTACCGACTAAAAACCTTACTATATTACTTCTGAAAGCCCACCATATAACCACAAAATACGCAAACAGCAAGAGACTTACTACCAGGTTAAACGGCATAAGCACGCTTTGGGCCACTACCAGCACCGCAACGCTGAACATTGAAAACGGCGAGATATACTTAGTCGGCAGAATTGCACTAAGTCCCACAGCCGCCCAGATTACAAACACAAGCGGTTGCGCCACCGCAAAAACTCCGAGCATGGTAGCGGCACCTTTTCCGCCCTTAAACTTATACAGCACCGGATAAATATGCCCCAGTATTGCCGCCAGACCGCACGCATACATTGCTATCATGGCCTCGGTTAACGAACCATCAACTCCAAACGGAAAGCTTCCGCTGTATGCACCGCCAAAAACAAACAAACCAATTAATGCCGGGATTGCACCTTTAAGCATATCAAGCACAAGAGTTAGGGCACCCATCTTGGCACCAACGGTACGCAGCATATTGGTTGTACCCGGGTTGCCGCTTCCGGTTTTTAAACTGTCCTCGGTTTTAGACAGACGTGTTAAAATCTTAGCAAAATTAATGTTGCCTAAAAAGTAAAACGCAACACACAAAATTGCTAACAGCCACCACAGTTCCATAAGTTACCTCCATATAAATTCCCCTCTACAAGAGGGGTGCCACGGAGTGGCGGGGTGTGGTTGGTTGAAAAGTCTTTGCGCAGCCACACCCCGTCAAACCTGACGGTTTGCCACCCCTCTTATAGAGGGGAATTATTTACATCAGTTCTTATCTTTTGTCTTGCTCCTTACATATAGCCTTATAGGCGTGCCGTTAAAATCCACCGCACGCCTTATGGTGTTTTCCAGATACCGCTTATAACTAAAATGCATTAATTCAGGCGTGTTTACAAACACCGCAAACGCAGGCGGTATGGTTGCAACCTGCGAAACATAATTAATCTTTAAACGCTTGCCGTTTTTGCTTGGCGGTTCGGTAGTAGCAATTGCATCCTGAATAATTTCGTTTAACAGCCCGGTTGTTATACGTTTTTGAGTGTTTGCCCAAACATACTCAACCTGCTCCATAATCTTACCGAATCTCTGACCGGTTAACGCACTTATATAAATTGCCACAAAATAATCCATAAACGCTAAATCGGTTTTCAGTTTGTTCTGATATTGGTTTACGGTGTTTTGGTCTTTCTCCACCAAATCCCACTTGTTGTATACAATCACGCTCGGCTTGCCCTGCTCGTGCACATAGCCGATAATCCGTACATCCTGCTCGGATATTTCTTCATGCGCGTCCAGCACACAAACAACCACATCCGCCCGGCGAATTGCCTGAAGCGCACGCATAACGCTGTACCCTTCCACCGACTGGTAATCAATAGCTTTCTGCCTCCTGATACCTGCAGTATCAATTATTAAGTAATCCTTGCCGTTATATTTAAAAGGCGTATCAATAGCATCACGCGTGGTTCCTGCCACCGGCGAAACCACTACCCGCTCGGTTCCGAGTATGCGGTTTGTTATGCTGCTCTTGCCCGCATTAGGCCTGCCTACCACCGCAATCTTAATTCTTGGGTCGTCGTTTAATGGCGAAACCTTGGTTTTAAACTGCAGAACACAGGCGTCTAATAAGTCCCCTATCCCCAGGCCGTGCTCACTGCTTATTCCGTATACTTCACCTAAGCCCAGTGCGTAAAATTCGGTTATAATATGCGGGCTGACCGCATCGGTTTTGTTAACTCCAAGCACAACCGGCCGCTTGCTTTTACGCAGGAGTGCAGCCACTTCTTTATCGCTCTCCGTCATACCGCTTTTCCCGTCACACATAAACAGAACCACGTCCGCCAGGTCAATTGCAATCTGAGCCTGAGTAATTATATGCTTGTTTATCTCGTCGTGACTACCCAGGTCAATTCCGCCGGTGTCTACCATGGTAAACGCGTATCCAGCCCATTCGGCATCTGCATAAATTCTATCGCGCGTAATACCCGGAGCATCCTCAACAATGCTTATCCGCCTGCCTGCCAAACGGTTAAAGAATGTAGATTTCCCTACATTCGGCTTTCCAACAATAGCTAGCATTGGTTTAGACAAAGATGTACTCCTTAATCAAATAATTCCCCTTTTATGAAGGGGTGGCAGCCGCAGGCTGACGGGGTAGCCGCCCGAAGGGCGCATAACCTTATGAAATCATACCAAATTAAACTACAAAACACAATTAAAACATCTTATAAAATATTCCATTCCACCGAAGTTCCGTTATCATATACCCCGCCGCTTCGTGGCACCCCTTTATCTTAAAGGGGAATTTTTGCACTTTCCACAGTTCGTACATTTATGCCGAGTTATCAGCATAAACACCGCAACCGTCACCAACAGAATTATAAACGCCGCAAACAGCAGCCCGGCAAAATCCCCGTTAAAAGCCGCACACGCAATTTTATATGACAGGAACGAAAACAAATACGCCGCAGCAAACTGTATGCCCATCGCCACCCATGCAAGCTGCTTCCCAACCTGACGCCGGAGACTTACAATAGCCGCAATGCAAGGGATACTAAGCAATACAAAAACCAAAAACGACACTACAGCTTCAGGCGTAAAACTTACGCTCAACACGCCCAGACAAGACACAATGGCCTCCTTAGCAACCAAGCCGCAAAGCATTGCGGATACCGCTCCCCAGTTTCCCCACCCGAGCGGAACAAAAACAGGTGCCAGAATCATGCCTATTTGCTGCAGCATACTTATTTCCAAATCCGGGTCGGAGATGTAAACAAACCCGAAAGTAAAGTTTTGCAACACCCAAACAAGAACCGTAAGACTTAACACAACTGTTCCGACCCTTTCCGTAAAGTGACGGGCAGCATCGGCAGCCGATTTTGCCACAGCTTTTATACTGGGCAACTTGTATGGCGGCACGCTGTCATTGCGAGTCCGCCCAACAGAGACGGGCAAGCGAAGCAATCCTTCGGACAGAAGCACCAATCTTTGGGATTGCTTCGTTTGAAGGAGTATCAGGTCCGTCTCGCAATGACAGTTCGCCACACTTCTTAAGAGAAGCTTGTCCATTATCCACGCCAACAACATGGCAACCGCAACTCCCAGCAGATACAATCCAAAAACCAGCACCCAATTGCCCGCCCCAAAAAACGCACCGCCCAGCACCACATAAACCGGCAGTTTTGCACTGCAGGACATATATGGTGTAAGTATTGCGGTTTTGATTCTTACACTTTTATTTTCAATATTCTTTACTGTAGGAATTGCCGTTGTAGTACAGCCAAACCCCATAAGTAAGGTAAACGCACTTTGCCCGCTTAATCCAACTTTAGAAAAAAACTTATCAAAAACGCGGGCAACCCGTGCCAGATACCCTGTCTGCTCCAAAACGCCAAGACAAACAAACAACAGCACAATCTGCGGCAGAAATGCAATAACCATTCCCGCCCCTCCAACCACCGCATCACGAACCAGCGCAATTATCCAGATTGGAGCGTTTATTGCAATAACCAGGTCAACCAGATACCCGCCAACAATCCTAACCACCACAAATTCAAAGCAGTACGACAAAAACGCCCCAAACGGCCCGAATGTAATAAAAAATATAATAAGCATTACCAACAAGAATATGGGCAACGCTAAATACTTGTTTAGGAATATCTTGTCGGGATTAATCACCCATTAGTGTATTTGAGGCTCCACAATAAAATTCCCCTCTATAAGAGGGGTGCCCGAAGGGCGGGGTGTGGATAAAAGTCACTGTTCTTTGTTACCTGTTCCTTGTTCACTGAATATCATATTCTCAAACTCATTAAGGAAACTTACAAAGTTGTTTATATCCTTAAACTTCCTGTATACACTGGCAAACCGCACGTAAGCAACTTCATCCAGTTTTTTCAGCGCATCCATAACCGCCTCGCCAATTATGCTGGACTTTACCTCCTGCTCCAAGCCGTTGTGTATCTGCTTTTCAATGTCGTTTACAATTTTATCAATCTGCCCCATTGTAATCGGACGCTTTTCGCAAGCCTTAATAATACCATGCTTAATCTTGTCACGCTCAAACGGCTGACGCGAACCATCGGATTTAATAACCAAAATCGGTACCGTCTCCACAGTCTCATATGTGGTAAACCGCTTCCCGCAAGTTAAGCACTCGCGCCTCCGCCTTATTGAGTTCTGTTCATCGGTTGCGCGTGAATCAATAACCTTACTGTCATCATGCCCGCAATAAATACATTTCATGTTTGTGCTTTCTCCTGTTGATTTATGAATTAAGTATAGCCTATAGAGGAGAAAATGTAAAGCAAAATTCCCCTTACTTTACTTTCGCCACACCCCGCCACTAAAAGGGGCAGTCCGGAGTGTCGGGGGATGTGATTTGCGAAGGCACCTAACAGACCCTGACAGCTCCGGACTGCCCCTTTTGTTTACTCCGCATAAATTGTATCTTTCCTATCCTTGCCGTGTTCGCGCTTTTCCGGCAGTCCGCAAATATGCACACCGCGCCCTGCGGGCCCATGACACGGCGCACCCGCAATCGGATTAAGCTCAACCAAAATCATATCCGCACCAATTTTGCATACCTGATGGTACGGTATAAAAATATCTTCGCGAACTCTGAAAAAACTGCCGCGCTTCAACCCAGGCACAACAATACCCAGTACCTTGCCGCAGCATTGCTCAAATACAAGGTCAATAACATGACCCAAACAGCGCCCGTCCACCAGATTAACCACTTCCTTGCAGCGCAAATCACAAAAGGATAACTCCATGCAAGTATTATATGAGCACAAACTGAAAAATTCCCCTTTGAAACTTTTGGCGAAACCCTTGACTTTTTTCTGGGGGGGGTATAATGGAGGTAGAAAAATTTAAGGAGAATTAAGATGAGTAGTTTAGAAGAAATAGCTGCCATATATGGTAATGAGATGAAACGCTGCGGAATGAGTGTTTACAACGGAAGAATGAACGACCCGGACACTACCGAAAAACTAAGAAAATCTGAATCCTTTCAATCCCTTTCATCTGCCGAACAAGAAGCTATATTGCAGCATGGCCACAACATGAGAAGATACGGTATGGGTATGTACCAAGAGCGTGGCGCAGCACAAATGTATTATGACCAACTTAAGGGCGCACCGCCTGAGTTTGTTTTTAAAAGACCGGAAGCGTCCAATGCTTCCATAAAACAGAAACCCATGCTTCCATAGTGTGATTGTAATGCAAAAAGAGCCGCCGGCTCTTTTTTTACACCAAATACTTTCTTACTACTTCCAGCGCATTCTTCTCTAATCTGCTCACCTGCGCCTGGCTGATGCCAACTTCATCGGATACCTCAATCTGGGTTTTCCCTAAAAAGTATCTCAGCTGAATAATGCGCCGCTCGCGCTCATCAAGGTTTATCATAGCATCCTTTATAGATACACTTTCAATCCATTTGTCGTCCACTTCGCGGTCATCCGCAATATGGTCCATCAACCGCACCGAGTCAGACTCGTCACTGTAAACCGCCTCATTCAGGCTGACCGGCTCGCTGATTGCATCCAGCGCACAAGCCACTTCCCTGTAAGGCAGTTCCAGGTCCAGTGCAATCTCTTCCAGTGTAGGCTCACGGCTTAAGCTAGCCTCCAGTTTTTCATGTGACTGCAGTGCACGGTAGGCTATGTCCCGCAGACTCCTGCTGACACGCACCGCATTATTATCACGTAAAAAGCGCCTGATTTCGCCTATTATCATTGGCACGGCATATGTGGAAAACCGCACTCCTATGGTAATATCAAAGTTGTCTATGGCCTTAATTAAGCCCACGCAACCAACCTGAAAAATGTCATCGCAGTTTTCTTTACGCCACATAAACCGCTGAACCACACTTAGCACCAGCCGCATATTGCCGTATATAAACCGAGACTTGGCACCCAAATCACCCTGCTTTATTTTAAGCATAAGCTCAACCATTTCATCACGCTTAAGGTACGGCAGCTCAGCCGTATTAACCCCGCAAATTACAACTTTGTTTGACATATCAAATAGGTTGTCCAAACTCAACAGGAATTATACAACAAAAAATTCCCCCTTGAGCCAAGGGGGTGGCACGAAGTGCCGGGGGTTGTGGTAAATTAACATAACACAACCCTCCCCGCTAGGCTAGCGGTACTCCCTTAGCTTAAGGGAGAATTTTAGCGTGTGCTATAATCGTTTTGCGACTTCCCTCTTTTATGCTATATTAAATTAAAATGGATTATTCGTTAGACCAAAACAAAAAAGGCAGCTGGTTCACCTCAGCCGACAGCCTTAAAATAGTTGCAATTACCGCAATGCTTATAGACCACATTGCGTGGTCGTTTGTTACGCTTGAATCCGCAGGCGGATTTATTATGCACTTTATCGGCCGCATGACAATTCCGATAATGTGCTTCTTTATAGCCCAAGGATATTTGCGCACAAGCAACCTAAAAAAATACGCGCTCCGGTTGTTGATATTTGCTCTAATTGCCCACATACCGTTTGTTATGTGGCAGACCGGCGGATTTCCGTTAACCATTGTCGGATTCCTGCAAAGCTTTTTTAATACAAGTGTAATGTGGCCGCTGTTTCTGGGGTTAATTGCCCTGCATATTATAAACAAGCGCCATTGGAACTATTTTCTCCGCCTGTTTTTCATAGTTGTTTTTCTTGTACTTTCGTTTGCGGGAGACTGGACCATATGGGCGGTGCTGTGGATTATAGTTTTTGGAACCCTGCACAAACACAAGGTATGGCAGTTTGTATGCTTTGCCGGAATTGCGCTTGTTTATATTTTGTTGCATATAGTCTCCCCCGCTGTTGCGGGCGAAACGTGGGCATGGCATTTGTATACTCTGGGGCTGTTTGCGCCAATACTTCTGCTATGGTTCTACAACGGCAGCCGCAAACCGAGCAAACATCTGAAGTACGCGTTCTACATCTTCTACCCCGCCCACCTGCTGATAATAGCGGTGATAGCGTTATTAGTTTAGCCAAAGGGGTATGCGGAGTTACGGGGGATGTGTTTTGCGAAGGCACGTAACAGACCCTGTAAGCTCCGCGTACCCCTTTAGGAGCAAAGCGACCCTTAGTTGTTACTTGTTACCTGTTCCTTGTTCCCTGATTTTACATCAACTTTGCTATATCCTTTTTCATTCTGGCAAGAATCTTTTTCTCTATTCTTGAGATATAGCTTTGAGATATGTTCAGCACATCCGCAACCTCTTTCTGCGTCATTTCATCCTTGCCGCCTAAACCAAACCGAAGTGTTACAATCTCCCGTTCGCGGGCATTCAGTCTGTTTACGGTTGCGGTTAAAATTGAGTGCTCTACCGAGGTTTCAATGTTTTTAAACACTTCCTCGGCATCCACTCCAATAATATCGCCCAGCAGCAGCTCATTACCGTCGGAATCAAAACTAAGCGGCTTATCAAGCGAAATTTCCTTTTTCTGCTTCTGACTCTTTCGCAAATACATTAATATCTCGTTTTCAATACACCTGCTGGCATAAGTTGCCAGCTTTATGTTTTTATCCACATCAAAAGTGTTTACCGCCTTAATAAGCCCGATACTGCCAACCGAAATTAAATCCTCCTGCTCTAAGCCGGTGTTTTCAAATTTTTTAGCAATATAAACCACCAGCCGCAGATTATGCTCAATCAGCACAACCTTGGCAGACTCATCTCCTGCTTTTAGCTTTAATAGATACTCCCGCTCCGCTTCCGTCTCCAGCGGATTTGGCAGTGCTTCGTTCCCGCACAGATAGTTAATAAGGTCCGTATCCAAACTCTCCAGCTGAAAACGCGTTAACTTATTAATAAAACTAAGAACTAAACTTTTTAGCATAACGCCCCCTTTTCAGGTAACAAGTAACAGGTAACAGGGAACAACTATTGGTCGCTACGCTCCGATATTAATTGGAACGAAGTGACCCACCGTTGTTACCTGTTCCCTGTTACCTGCTCCCTGTTCCCTGCTCCCTGTTCCCCGCCGCCTCTACAAGCTAAGCAGCGGGTTCAGCAGCACCTTTGCCCCAAATACCTTTTCCAGCTTTTTTGTACTGACACCCAGCAGCACCCTGTCTTGCGGCTTGCCGTCAACCTCAACCTTGTCTGCGCTGAAAACAACCATTCTGCCATTACCGCTCACCGAGCGGATGCTCATCATATGCGCGCCATATGCTTTGCCCGACAGCAGCTTAATACTTTCCTCAGCATTAAACCACTTGCTTAAAACATCAGCCTCCACCACTACAACCGGAGCGTTAGTAACCGGGTCGGTTAACCTGTTGCCGCTATCTAAAAAGCCTTGCATCTGCACAGTTTTACCGTTGACAGTAACAGACACCTTGTGCAAAAAACACGCACCTGCACGCCTTACATAAACCGAATTAATCCCCGCCTTAATCAGCCATGCCAGAATTACTATTGCAAGCAACACGGCACCTACAGGAATCTCGGTGTTATAATTAAAGCTCAATGCCTGCTCTGCCGTAACTTCTAAGTACCAAAATAAACCCATAAGCGCCCCGCCAAAGCAAAACGTGTATAATAAAAACACAACATACTTTAGCGCCAGCTTACGCGCATTCATCTCCAGCAGCGTTACCATAATAAGCCCAACCGGCAGCTTAACGAGTATTGCTGTTATACCTGTTAGCGGCAGCAGCGGACTAGCCAGCGCAAAAGCCGTGCCCACACCGGCAGACAGCAAAACCAGCCTCCACTTAGGCGTCAGGCGCAAGGTAATTGCAGTAAGATACAACAACAAACTGTTAATTACCATATTGTCGAGTATCACATATTCCACCACAACCGTCATGCTTAAATTATAAATTATTTAACACAGTTTTGATTGTGCAAAAAAACCACTATCCCCACTATTTTTGTATAATCGGAGCGCAAGCGACCCCACAAAAAATTCCCCTCTCAGCCCCGCGTCTCTGCTGGCGTGAATGGGCTGGGCGCTACGGCTAAGTTGTTAGGGGTGGCAAGCCATAAGGCTTGACGGGGGTGTATGTTAAACCAAATCGGTGGCAAAAACCTTCAGTTCCGGGTAATAACTTTCGGTTGCAGTATTGAGGCGTTTAATCCATGCGCTGCTCGGTCCACTGCCCAAGCCGGTCATGTACATATCCAGCGTGCCGGTTATCAGCATCTGACTCGTTGTAAGTGCACCGGTGGTTCCGGTCACATTGCCTATTTGCGGCCCGCTGAAAACCGTGGAATTGTAATAAGTGTTTGAAATAGTAATACTGCCGTCTCTTCTGCCAACAATTCCGCCGCGATTGCTGCCGGTAGCCGTTAAGACGCCCCTGTTATAACAACTTGTTATTACGGCATTTGTAGCCGCAACACCCGCAATACCGCCAACCTGACTAACGCCCGTTACGGCACCTGCATTATAACTGTCTATTATTGTGCCCGAAACATTGTATCCTACAATACCACCTGTGTGACCGGGTGCACCTGCACCTGTGGTTTGAATATGCCCCGTGTTGTAACAGTTTGTAATTGTCATAACACCGTCTATGCCGCCCACAATTCCGCCGCTGCCGCCGCCGTTTAGGCCGCCTTGAGATACATTGCCTGTGTTATAACTGTTCATTATTTTTGCATTTGCAGAAAACGGAGCAGCACGAAGCCCGGCAATACCTCCGGCATTGTCTGCGGTAGCTGTAACTATGCCTGTATTATAACTGCTTGAAATTACAGCCGAGCCAAGCAAATGCCCTACTATACCACCCGCACCGTTGATTGATACAATTGTGGCAGAGTTGGATGTGTTGGTTATAGTGCTTGTGCCCAGAGCACCACCTGCTATTCCGCCAGCCCCGTACATTGGGTTTCTGATATAACCGTCTTTTACATTAACGTTTGAAACTGCGGCATTTTCTATTGCTCCAAACAACCCGGCCCCGCTGGATTCGTTAACATAAAGGCCAAACACCGAATTGTTCCTGCCGTCAAACCTTGCCTTAAACGTCGTGGTTGAGTTTCCTATCGGCGCCCATTGCTCAAGCCCGGTGGTTGTTGGCCCCCAGCTCTGCCAGCCGGAAGTATTGTTTAGGGTAATACTTGCAGTTAGTGCGTAATACTTGGTGCTGGAGTTGAAATTACCGCCGTTTACAGTGTCCGGAAGATTATTGTTAATTACAAAACTAAACCACTCTAACTGAGCCTTATTAGATATTAAGTACGGACTTTGTTGCGTACCTGTACCACCCGCAAAAACACCTGCTATTGTTATTGAAAAGGCTCTTTCTGCAAATCTGGTAGTTGTAGCGTTAGTTACTCTTATTGTAAAGTTAAAAGTGCCGGCTGTATTAGGTGTTCCGCTAATTACTCCCGTTGCCGCAGCAATTGATAAGCCGCCCGGCAAACTGCCGCTGACCACTGTTCGGTTTAAGGTGCCGGCTTCTGCGCAAGTGGCAGCAATTGTTTGGTTATAGGTCGCATTAACCGTGCCGCCCGGCAAAGGTGAGGTGGTTGTAATAACTACAGGTGCAGCCTGGTAAACAAATCTTGGATAAACCGTTGTAATCCAACTCTCATAAGTTACTCCCGATGGAGGACTTACAGTTGGGTTGTTTTTCCACGCATTAAGGGCTGTAAGAAGGGTTTGACCGTTGTATCCGTTATTATTCTGAGTTATCGTTCCTGATGTGTTAAATTGGTCAATAGTACCGCTTCCGCCACCGGAGAGATTATGAACCGAATCCGTAAGAAAATAACATGCCGTAACGTTTGCTGCGGTTGCATTTCCCGCAATGCCGCGGGTTGAACCAAAATAACCGGTCATGGTTCCGGTATTGTAACTGTTTCTTATCGAACCGGATGTTCTGCCCGCAATGCCGCCGGTAGTAGAAGAAGGGTTACTTGAGCTTCCTGAGCCTTGCACTGCACCTGAGTTGTAGCAGTTTAGTATACGGCAGTTAGTACTGCTTATGGTTCCCGCAATGCCGCCGGTATTATGTGTTTGAATACTATTGTCATTGTAGGCCACATTACCGGCATTATAACAGTTTATTATGGTAACAACCTGGTTGCTGGAGGCTGCCACCGAACCTACAATGCCGCCTATCTGACTAACCGCGCCTCCTTCTATGCGTCGCCCAGAAACCAATATGTTATAGCAGCTATCAATTACAGTGTTGGTTGCATTTACTATAGTGCCTACTATACCGCCAACATCGCCTGTACTAAGCAATGTTAGGCCATTATGACTGTTTTTTATTGTACAAGCACCTGTTGCATAACCTACTATGCCTCCCGTTGCGTTGCCTGCTCTAATATAACCCCTTGTAACTCCAACGTTGGAAATTGTAGCGCCGTTTATATAGCCGAATAAGCCTTGAAAGGTAGCTGTTGTACTGATATAAACTCCGTAAACACTGTAATGTTTGCCGTCAAAATTTGCTCTAAAGTTGTTGGTGTTGTTCCCAATCGGCGTCCATGAATTTAGTCCGGTTGTTGACGGACCCCAGCTTGTCCAGTTGGCGGTATTGTTTAGTGTAATATTTTGAGTGAGTTCATAGTAATGACTCGAGGTATTACCTATGTTGGCATTTATTTCTTGTCTCATACGCGCTAACTGTTCGGCTGTTGTAATCTTCCACGGGTTGGCTTGTGTGCCTGCACCACTGGCAAATGAGCCCGCAATGGTGCCGTTCCATACTGGGGAATCGTTAGCCAGTGTTGTGCTAACAAAAAACACCATAAGCGGTGTCATAACCAATGCGAACAAAAAAGCAAGCAATCCGGCAATACTTATCGGCCTGTTTACATATTGCGGCATACGCTTCCCCCTGGTATACTTTGTTCCATTTTAGCATTTTTATGGGTTTAGTGTCAAATAAAAAACGCCCTAAGGCGTTTCTTATCTTCCCTTTTTCTCTTTCTTCAGTTTTCTGAGAAACGGCGGGATGTCCGCATCATCCACTTTATATCTTGATGAGCCCGCATCCTTGCCGCCGGTCTGCCGGTCTGCAGCTTCTTCGGCCATTTCAACTTCACGCTCATCATAACTGGATTGATTTGTTTTGCCGCTGCCGATTCTGCCGGCTAAAAATTCGGCGTACTTCTTCTGCGAATACTCTTTAGCACTCTCCTCAACCGGGTTAGCTTTTTCATCCTTCTTTTCTAATAGTCCCGGTCCGGCAAAGCCGGTTGCAATAACGGTAATCTCAACCGTATCTTCAAGAGTGTCGTCTACACTTGCCCCAAAAATAATGTTACAGCTTGGGTCAACAAGGTCACGCATAAGGTCGGCTGCCTCATATACCTGGTCAAGCGGAAGGTCCATGCCGCCCTTAACGTTAAATATAATGCCGGTTGCGCCTTCAATACTCGTCTCAAGCAGCGGACTGTTAACCGCCTGGCTCAGCGCCTCAAAAATCTTTCTGTCGCCTTTAGCCCGGCCAATACCCATATGCGCATGACCGCGGTTTTTCATAATGGTGCGCACGTCGGCAAGTCCAGATTGATAAGTGAATTCTGGATAATCAGGTTGCTTATGCCTTGCACGCCTTGCCTCAGCACATCGTCGGCGTATCTAAACGTATCTACAATGCTTGTACCTTTCGGCACCAGCTTAAACAACTTCTCGTTTGGAATTATTACAAGGCTGTCTACCACCTTGCGCAATGCATCAATGCCGTTTTCGGCATTTTCCATTCTCCTGCGCCCTTCAAAATTAAACGGCTTGGTTACAACCGCAATTGTAAGAATCTCTTTTTCACGGCTTAAGTTTGCTATCAGCGGAGCCGCACCCGTGCCTGTTCCGCCGCCCATGCCTGCGGTAATAAACACCAAATCGGCATCGTTAAGCGCCTGGTCAAGCTCTGCCTGATTTTCCTCGGCTGCTTTTAATCCAACAATCGGGTCGGCGCCCGCACCCCAGCCGCGTGTAAGTTTTATGCCAATCTGAATACGATAATCGGCCTTGCTGACCTGCAATGCCTGTTTGTCGGTATTAACCGCAATAAACTCCACGCCTGAAACTCCTGCATTAACCATCCGGTCAATTGCATTACCTCCGCCTCCGCCTACGCCAATAACCTTAATCTTAATTACCGGAGTAACCGAGTTTCCTCCTGAATACGAGCTGTAACCGTTCATTTTTTATCTCCTAGTATTTTATTTTTTATTAAATAACTTAACTATACTCAACTTGACCTTTATCGGCTGGTTAAGAGCCAGATTCAACAAGCCCAGCGGCGCGCTTAAGTGCGGCTTATTCAGCAGCGGCAGATTTGGAGCAGCTATGCTCACCTGCCTGCCTGTCTTTTGGGATAAATAGTCTTTAGCTCCCGGAATATAACTGATTCCGCCGCCGGCAAGTAACAACGCCGTATTTTCCGGATAGTCAATACCGCTGTTTAATATACATTCGTTTATTATATCACATATTTGTTCAATCCGCGCTATTACAACATCATTTGCCTGCTTGGCCTCAATCTTTTTTATTTCTCCGCTGTCATTCAGTTCGTAACAGTCATCTTTATCGGGCAAAGTGTTTAGCACAACTTTGCGCTTTAAGCTTTCGCTTGCATTAAACGGCAGTTCCATACATTTATACAAGTCAGCCGCTATATGTCCGCCGCCAAGGCTGAACGAATACAAGCCCGCAAGACCATCTCCCATAACAACACTTACACTTGTGGTTATATAGCCGCAGTCAACTAAAATAGCGCTTTCATCTCTATCCTCGGCTTCAACCACAAACATACTTGAGGCCAGCGGCTCGGATATAAACTCAATATTGGCAATCGACATTGGCGCAAGCAATTTGGTTAACATTTTTACAAACTCACGCTCGGCCAGCACAAAACTTAATGTTGCGTTTATGCTGCCCGTTACCCAGCCCGTTGGGTCAACCACCTTACTTTTATCATCAAGCTCAAAAAATATCGGGCAGCGGTTTACAACAACATGAGTGGTATGTGATTTAAAAGTGTCAACCGAATCAAACAAGTCGTCAATATCAAATTCGGTTAGCTTTTTACGCTTTTTATATGTAACACCGGCCGACCTTACTTCAACCATGCTGAACTCCGCAGGTACGCCCACATACATATGGGTTATGTACCTCTGAGCTTCGGTTTCGGCGGCGGTTACTGCTTGGCTGACAACATCTTTAAGGGCATCGGGCTCTAAAAATTCGCCTTCCATGAAGCCGGCATACGGCACCTGGCTGTAACCAAGGATATCCAACGTGCTGTTAACCCCGCGGGAGCCTATGACACAACTTACTTTGCTGCTGCCTATTTCTAAAATTGCGACTGTTTTTTTTGCCAATTCCCTGATTTTCTCCTTGTTTCCAGCAAAATGTAAAAAGCCTATTAAATTATAGGCTTTTTTAATTATGGAAGTCAATTAAATTCCTTATAAAGCAAAAAGTTGTAATTTGGTAATTGCTGCCTTATCGTATATCGCAGTTCCCCCAGTAATTGCCGCCCCATTGCCACCAAGGCGTTGCACCAAAGTTATCCAACTGACTCCCTATAAGTGAGCCGGATATGAGCTGCACATTTGCAGCACCAACATACCATAGTATAGACTCGTTAAGCCCGCCAACTATCATTCCCATTGGCGGCGCAAATTGGTGGGCAGCAAACTGCCCTATATTTGATATGGTGCTATTGTATATATTGCATGCCACTATGCTGGCATAATGACTATACCCCACTATGCCGCCCACCGAGCGGTTTATGTAAATCAGATAGTGTTCAATATCTATATTGTTTACATAACCGTATGCAACAATGCCGCCAACTTCATTCAAACCGACTATTCCGCCTATGTTGCCATTCCCCTGTAAAAAAGTTCGATTACCATTAGCAAACCCTACAAGCTGAGAATCTAATATCACGCCAAAGTTTGTGCCAGCTATTCCACCTAGATTGGAATTGCATCTGAGCATTTGAAGCCACCCGCCTGTTACTTTTACATTATCAATAGTTCCTTCAGCTGCGTTTACGCCGCACACTGCCCCAAAGTTAGAATATGTACTACCATGGTCAGGTGCAAAATATGTAGCTACCCATGTCATATTAGTGTTTCTTATTAACCCATAGTTTAGTGCAAAAAGCCCGAAGTTTTCTCCGTTAACCCCAACGGTTTTACTTACAATTGTTAAATCATGTAAACTGTATCCTCTGCCGTCCAATACTCCGGCTATGCCCAAATAAGGAATAGGGTCCCAATCACCGTATTGATATAAATTAATATCGTTGCCAAGCACAAAATGCTTGTCCGGCTGAAGTTTTATGTTTTGCACCTGCTGTGCCGTTGTTAGTACATAAGGGTTTCCAACTGTGCCCACGCCTCCGTTGTATATCTGAAGCGCTTTAAAGGCATTCAATCGCCCGCCCGATACACACAAATTGCTTAGTGCAGAAATCTTATCCACTCCGTTCATTATAGCCTCTTTTATTGCGTAGGCGTCAAGGCTTGGATATGCACTTTTAATCAGTGCAGCCACGCCCGCTACGTGCGGAGATGCCATTGATGTGCCAGTTCGGTATTCATAACCGACGTTAGGGAAATATGTCAGAGTGCTAGAACTTGCTGTGCTTATAACATCATAGCCAGGCGCAAATAAATCTACGGTAGATGCGCCATAACACGAGCCAGGACCATAAACATTGCCGGAGAACAAGGCATCATTTTTTTGCGAATTGCCTACAGAAATTAGATTTTTCAGTTTAAAACTTGCCGGATATGCCGGTGTTGAGCTTGTATCATTATTAGGACTCACATAACCAAATCCGCCATTCACATTGCCCGCCGCACATACAAATAACCCCGGATAAACAGCTATGGCCGTTTTCAGCGCGTTGTTGGGGCTTCCAAAATAGCCTCCACTCTTATTAAGAATAGTGATTCCTTTGCTTGTAGCATAGCTAATAGCTTCTATGATATGCCCTACATTGTTTGTCCTGAGTGAAGCAAGCCGTATATCCCAGCCAACACCTGTTATGCCCAACCCGTTATTACCTTGTGCACCAATGATTCCCGCTACATGTGTTCCGTGCCCGTCTGTATCCACAAGCGCATTAGGATTGGTTCCGGTAAAATCCTGACTAACTGAGTGTGCTATTCTCCAGGTCAAGTCGTGATGGTTAACGTCTATTCCGGTATCCAATACTCCAACCACCACTGTATTGCTGCCAGTAGTAAGATTCCATGCCTGCGGAAGCTGGATGTTATCTATCGCCCATTGGTCTCCGCTTCCGTAATATGGGTCATTGGGTGTTGCAAAAGTTGTCATAAAATAATTTGGGTCAGCGCTGACTATATCGCTCCGCTTTTCTAACTGTTTTATTGCGCTCAGCACCCCTTCTTTGCTTCTTGTCTGCAATTCTAGTTTCAAGATTTTTCTAAACGCTCCAGAATCAACCCTCATAGACTCGTCCTCTAGAGTTCTGCTTTTTTCAGATTGTGCTCTAATTGTGTCGGCAGTTCTTTCGGACAAATCAACTACATTAATGCAGCCAATATCAACAAAATCTCTTGTTGTATAAGCTTTAGAGCTTCTACTGGCTTCATAGTTTAAAACAACTAAAACAGAATCGTCGGCAAAGTCGTCCTCTAACGTAGCCTCGCTGAAAAACTTTTGGTCATCGACTCTAAAATCGTCGGCGTAGACTTTACCGTTCTGCACATAATTCATAGAAAAACTTGTAACAAAAACGACTGCGACAATTAATAATAATGATAAACCCTTTTTCATTTTATTCTCCTTAATTTTATTACTACCAAAGCCCCAGCCATGCCCAGTAATAGTTGTTAGCAATAAATAATTCATTAACAAAACTCCACAACAAAAACAATAATGAAGAAAAAATAATACACAAAATGAGAGCCCACTTCTTTTTATATGCAAAAATAGCAAATATGATTTGGGATACAAACAACAGCAAAGAAGCCAACAACAAATAGTTTACTATTCTGGGCTGCCCACCGAACAAGTCAAGGATTCCAAAACTAATTATCCTTTGAACAGCATATAACTCCTGCAAAATGCTTTCCGGGAAAATCCATATAAGGAATTCGCCTACTGAGCTTGGTGGATTAGTTATTAAATACCCTAACAATATGAAACCCGCCACCATTATTATTAAAGCCAATATAAATGCCCATTTCTTTCCCTTGTAGGCCAACACTAAAAACACAATCTGTGCCGCTAGCAATAACAATCCCAGAAAAATAATAAATAAATTAAATATCCCCTTTTCCTCCTTTCATGATTTGATTATACATGAATCAATATTATTAATAAAATTATTTTAGATAAATGTTTTAAAAAACAAAGACAAGCATGCTGAGCTCGTCTTTCTGACAATATAGTTATATATCCAAATACGTGCCGGTTACTTCGCCGCCCGCCGCGGTGAACACCGCTATTACTCCCTTAACTCTCTGGGCAGAGCTGAGACCCTCCAGTACAGCAACGGCCATGCCAACCTTATCAACAAGCCGGCCTGCCGATTCATGAATCAAAATCTCAACCCCGTCATGCGTTGTCAGCAACAGATTATTGCCGGCAATCCTGACCGACTTAACAAGCGCCAGCAGGTCGGGCACATCCAACTCATGCTGATAAAACGCACCTTCCAGGTCCTTCAGCCTGTCAATTTCAGGCATAGCCGCCGGGCTTAAAAACATACCCGGAATAAAGCTGTCCGAAACATTGGTTTTAGATTCTATCAGAATCGGATTATTCCAAACGGATGAAAACGTTCCCGCCCCTGTCCTAAGCACCTTAAAATCGGAATCGCACACAATATATCCGCCTGCTTTTTTTAGCACAAAAACCTCTTGCCGCTCTATTACACAAACGCGCAATGTGTTTGGAAACACCGTCTCTATAGCAACTACCTTGGCGTACGGCAGCTTTTCTTCAATGTTTTTAGTATATTCTTTTTTGGAGGCCAAAAACACACTTTCGGAATAATTAAACCTTGCGTGCGCAGCAACCGTGTCCTTTGTTAACGTATTTAATTTAACGGGCGTGTTGTAAAACTTAAGCTCAATATTTGTAATGGTAAAAACGGTGCTGCATAGCACTACTATCAGCACAACCGCCGCAAATACCGATAAAATTATTGCAAGCCGTTTAGTTTTCAAGAGCTCCTCCTATAAATTCCCCTTTTTTGAAGGGGTGGATGCGCCGCCCGAAGGGAAAGGCGCAGACGGGGTAGCCAAACGCATGGCTGGAGTTATCCACACCCCGGCGCTCCGCGCCACCCCTCTTATAGAGGGGAATTATATGCGCGTCACGTCCGCCCCCAGTTGGCGCAAACTCTCGTCCAAATTCTCATACCCGCGTTCAATATGCCCAACGCCCAACACGGTTGTCTGCCCAACTGCCGCCAGTCCCGCTAAGGTAAGCGCCGCACCGCATCTTAAATCCGTGGCGGAAACCGTTGTGCCCGTAAGCCTGTTTACACCCGTTACGTAGGCTGTATTTCCGCTAAACGTAATATCCGCACCCATTTTAATTAGTTCCGGTATATGCCCGAATCTTGACTCAAACAAGTTTTCGGTAATGCGGCTGATACCATCGGCAACACACTGCATTGCTAACAGCTGCGGCTGAAGGTCGGTCGGAAAGCCCGGGTACGGCCGCGTTTCAATTCTTCCTGCCGGATTAAGCCTGTTACTACATTGCATACTGATTTTATCATTAAACACGGTAATTTGGCAACCGCTTTTTTGCAGAATATTAATTAATTCACGGTTATGCTGCGGATTAAAATTGGACAGTGTTATCTTCCCGCCCGCCATTGCACAGGCTATTAAGTACGTTCCGGCAGTAATTCTGTCTGAAATTGGAGTATATTCACCTTCTCCCAGGCTGTTTACGCCCTCAATTATGATATGGCTAGTTCCCGCCCCGTTTATTTTAGCTCCTAAATGGTTCAGAAAATTGGCCAGGTCTTCAACCTCAGGCTCACAAGCCGCACCAATTATTTCGGTTGTACCCCTGGCTAAAACTGCCGCCATAATCATATTTTCGGTGGCACCAACACTTGGAAAAGAAAGGCGTACCACCCCGCCCCGCATATTGCTCCCGTCACATATTACATAACTATCTTCTTCTGTTATCAACACACCCAGGTCACGCAAACCCATTAAGTGCAGGTCTATAGGCCTCTTACCAATAGCACATCCGCCCGGATATGCCACCCGGGCTGCTTTGTTTTTGCCCAAAATTGCACCCAGCGCAAAAACCGAGCCGCGCGTTTCTGCCGACAGTTTTTCAGAGATTGTATATCCGCTTGCATTGCTTGAGTCAATTATTAAATCCCTGCCGTTTTTAGCGGCCTTACAGCCCAGAGATTCAATAATCCGGCACATACTGGCTATATCGGTATAATCGGGACATTTGTGCAAAACCACCTGCCCGCTGCTAAGCAGACTGCCTGCTATAATAGGTAAAAAAGCGTTCTTGGCGCTGCTTACTTCCAGCGTACCAAAAAGCCGCCTGCCCCCGTTAATTATGTACTTATGCATTCAGTTGTCTCCCATACATAATACGGCAGAGGCAAATATAGTGTGAGTGGCTATCTCCGCAAAAACGGGTCGGCGTTTTTGTTCTGCCGGGCAATGTTTAAGAGCACTCCTCCTGCTGCCATAAATACAACTAAACTCGTTCCGCCGGCGGATATAAACGGCAGCGGCAGGCCGGTTGGCGGAATGCTGCCGGTAACCACCGCAATGTTAATAATGGTTTGCACCATAATTACCGAAGTTATCCCGCACGCCAGATACGAACCAAACCGCGTACTGCTTGTCATTGCAATCCTGAATCCGGAATATATCAGTACCCCAAACACCAACAGCAGCAGCACACAGCCAATCAGCCCGAATTCCTCTCCGATAATTGAAAAGATGAAATCGCTTTCAGAGAATGGTAAAAAAGAGAATTTTTGTCTTGAATTAAAGAGCCCCACCCCAAACCAACCTCCGCTGCCAAGTGAGTACAGCGATTGAATCAGCTGAAAACCCTCCGCCTGGGGTGTTGCCCACGGGTCCAAAAAGGCAGCCAGCCGTTGTAACCTATACGGCTCCATAATAATCAAAATCGGCACAAGTGCCGCAGCAGGCACACACATCAGCGCAAAATGCTTTAATTTCATACCGCCCACAAACAGCATAATCAGCATAACCAACCCCACACATAGCGTAATGCTGAGGTTTGGCTCCGCTAAAATCAGCACGCAGGTTGCGCCCCCAACCACCAGCACCGGAAGCGCTCCCCAAAGCGTACCCATCTTGTCTTTGCGCTCTGCCATGTAGCCCGCTGCAAACAAAACAAAGCAAAACTTAGCAATTTCGCTTGCCTGAAAGCTGAAACTGCCAAACCCAATCCAGCGTTTTGCCCCAAAGCTCTCTATGCCTATGCCCGGTATAAACACCATTATTAAAACCGCAAAACCAATCACCATGGCCGGGATTTTAATTTTGGCTAAAACCTGAAAATTCATAAAATAGCAGCCCGCCATTGCGGCCAAACCTAAAACAAACCCCATAAGCTGCTTGCCTGCAAAGAAAAAATGGTCACCGTACAAGTTCTCTGCCGAGTAAAAGGATGCCGAATAAACCATGATTACACCAAAAACACTTAGCGCAACAACTGGAAGCAGCACCCCCAAATCTAAGTGGTGCTTGCCTCTGTCTATAAAATCAACAAGTTTTACTTTTGCTCTTAGTTTAGGCATGGTACTCCCTCTTGCAAAATTCTCCTTTAAGATAAAGGGGAATTTTAGCAACACAACCCTCCCGCCTTCGGCGGCACTCCCTTAGCTTAAGGGAGAATTTTTTCTGCTTGCTCTTGTATTAAGTTTTTAAACACCTCGCCCCTGTGCTCAAAATTTCTGAAGGCATCAAAACTGGCACAAGCCGGGCTTAGCAATACAACCTCGCCGGCCTTAGCAACCTCTTGCGCCCGCCTGACCGCTGCCTGCAGGTCAGCCGCTGTTTCATATGCCAAAAATCCGGCTTTTTTGGCAGCAGCTGCTAGCTTTCGTTTTGTTGCGCCATACACCAGCACAGCACGCACATTGGCCGGCAGTTGCCGAAACATAGATAAAAAATCACTGCCCTTATCACTTCCGCCAAGCAGTAAAACTATTGGCTGCCCAAACGCCTTAACCGCTGTCAGCGTTGAACCGGGATTGGTTGCCTTGCTGTCGTTGTAATAATCCACTTCGTCCAGCTTAGCCACAAATTCCAGCCTGTGCGGCACCCCATTAAACTCTGTGGCCGCCTCGCGGATAGTTCCGGCATCCACACCGGCCAAAAACGCCATGCAAGCACACATCATAGCGTTAGACAGATTATGCTCCCCCTTTATTTTCAACTCATCAGCCTTAAACAGCTCCGTTGCTTTTTTACCTTCGCAAAACACAACAACGCCGTCCTTTACATATGTCCCCTGTACAGGTTTATTAAGGCTGAAATAATAAACTCTGCAGTTTAATTTGTCGGCAAAGCCCGCAACCACATGGTCATCTGCATTAAGTACAACAAAGTCGGTTTTAGCTGTGTTTTTAAAGATATTAAACTTTATCTGTATGTAAGCCTCCATTGTTCCGTGCCTGTCTAAGTGGTCAGGCACTATGTTGGTTATGCCTATGCCAAATGCGTGAAAATCTGCAATCGTTTCCAGCTGAAAACTACTGACCTCAACTACACCAATATCGCTTTTACCGCTCTTTCCCGCAACCGAACTAAGCGGCGTGCCCACATTGCCCAGCACATGGGTTTTATAGTTTGCCCGCCTGAAAATTGCGCCCAGCAATTCCGTGCAGGTTGTTTTACCGTTTGTTCCGGTAATTGCATACAGCGGGAATTTAATCAGACGATAACCCAACTCAAGCTCGCCAATAAGTTCAATTCCCTGTTTACGTATTTGTTTTATATACTTTTCTGTTAGCGGCACTCCCGGACTTACTACAACCAAACTTATATCATCTGTCTTTGCGAGACGACCTTCGGAGCCCTTCAAACGAAGCAATCCCCCCGTTTTGGGCGCTTCCAGTTTTTTCACTGCCCTACAGTTGCCGCCTATCAGCTGCGCGGCTGCCTGAGCCCGCCTGCGGTCCTTATCAAAAATAAAAGTGCCTGCCCCCGCCGCAATAAGCGCTCTTCCCGCACTTACACCGCTTTTGGCCGCACCAATAACCAAACATGATTTGCCTTTTAGTTTCATTGCTACTCCTCCGCTTCGCTGAAATCTCCGAAGTTGGACTTGCCGTCAGAATTCCCCTTTAAGATAAAGGGATGCCGAGTTTACGAGGCGGGGTATGTGAAATAGTATAGTTTTGCGCTTGCTTAGCGCAAGCGGCTACCCCGTCTGCTCCCTACGGTCGCATCCACCCCTTCGGAGAAGGGGAATTTTCTACAGACTCCCACTAACCGTAAGCAACAGCGCTAACACGCCTACTGTTGCAATTACTGTTGTTACTATATATATGGCAACAATCTTGGTTTCATGCACCCCCTTTTTTTCAAAATGATGGTGTAACGGACTCATTAAAAATATTCTTTTTCCTTTGGTTTTTTTAAAATACAATACCTGTATAATTACACTGGCCGCACTGATTACAAACACAACACAAACAAACGGAAGCAATAATATTTGATGCGTAAACACCGCAATACTCGCTATAAACGCCCCAAGGCTGAGGCTTCCGGTATCTCCCATAAAAATTTTAGCCGGATGCGAATTAAAACACAAAAAGGCCAGCAAGCCGCCCGCCATTGCGCCGGACATAACCGCCAGATTAGCATACTCCTCCGATAGGGCTTGTCCGCCTGTAATTAATATCACTCCTAAAAACCCGAGAACAGCAACAAACGACACCCCGCCCGCAAGCCCGTCCAATCCGTCTGTAAGATTAGCACTGTTGGTTAACGCCAGATAAATAAACATAACAACAGGGATAATAAACCATCCTATATCAAATTCAATTAAAGTAAAAGGCACATACAACGTGCTTCCAACCAGATTAGAGCTGTAAACAAAAAAAGCAATAATTGCCGAGATGCCAATCTGACCTGCTAGTTTTTGATATGCTCTCAGCCCCAGGTTTTGCTTGAAACGCACCTTAATAAAATCATCCAGAAAGCCAAGCAGGCCATACGCCAGCGTGGTTGCAACCGTAATTACTGCCAACAGCGAATTATCACGCAAAAACACCATTGCCGCCAGGGTTAATGCCAGCAAAAAAATAAGCCCGCCCATGGTTGGCGTGCCTTCCTTTGTTTTATGTGCTTCTACATAATGCAGAATTGTCTGTCCGGATTTGCTTTTTTTTGCCCATCTGATAATAATGGGGGCTGATGTTACCCCCACCGCAAAACAAAATAAAAACGCAAGTAAGATGTTTAGCATAAGTTTCTCCTAAAACAACCCCGAGCAAAATTCCCCTCTTCCAATAAAGATGAACCGGAGCAAAATTCCCCTTTTGCGAAGGGGTGGCAGCCACGAAGTGGATGACGGGGTAGCCGCCACCGAAGGTGGCGTAAAAACTTTGAGCAAACGAAAACCTTGCTCGCGGCGCGGCTACCCCGTCCGCCTTTGCCTCGCTTATCGCTCGGCGGCGTCCACCCCTTCGGAGAAGGGGAATTTTCCATACTGCTTCTCCACCGCCTCAAAATCACTGTACCGCCGCTTTACTCCCATTACATCCATGTAGTCCTCACTGCCCTTGCCGCTAAGCACCATACAATCACCCGGCTGCAGGTTTTTAAGCCCATATGCAATTGCCTCTACCCTGTCTGTAATGCAGATATAGTTTTCACTCACCTGCTTTGCGCCCTGCTCAACCTGAGCAATTATCTCCTCCGGTTCTTCAAATCTGGGGTTATCACTCGTAATTACGGTAAAATCCGCCAGCGCACACGAAATTTTTCCCATAGTGGGGCGCTTAATACTATCCCGGTTTCCGCCGCAGCCAAACACAGAAATGATTCTGCCTTTACATATGCCCCGCACCGCTCCAAGAATATTAGACAAACTATCCGGCGTATGAGCATAATCTATTATTACGCTTGTTTTGTTAGGGAGATTTATTACATTAAACCGTCCCTCCACCGGCTCCATTTCCCGCAAGCCTTTTGCAACTGTCTCGGGAGCGGCTCCAAACACCTTGCACGCTGCCGCTGCCGCTAATGCGTTGTATAGGTTAAACTTGCCAAGCATTTTTGTGTTGATATTAATAAGCTCGTCAAACAGGTTTAAAAAGTAATCGGTGCCGCCGGTACTAAACATACAGTTAACGGCAAACACGCCGGCAGGGTTTTCTAAGCCATAAGTATAAACCGGAATTCCGGCACCGGCCAAAAGCTTTCTGCCGTATTCATCGTCTACGTTAACAACGCAGGTTTTGGCATATGCCGGTGTAAAGTAACTGAGTTTTGCCTCGGCGTATTTTTCCATGCTGCCGTAAAAATCCAGGTGGTCCTGCGTGATGTTTGTGAGTATGGCTACATCCGCCTGTATTCCGTGCAACTTATTTAGCGTTATTGCGTGCGCACTGGCTTCCATAGCTACAACCTCAACTCCGGACTCCAGCATTTTTTTAAGCAGCGCATGAAGCTCAATCGGGTCCGGCGTAGTCAGCGTGCCTGATTGTTTTATACCGTTAATAACATTGCCTGTTGTGCCTATTACTCCAACCGATTTTCCTGCCGATTCTAAAATGGAGCTAATAAAGTAGGTGGTGCTTGTTTTACCGTTTGTGCCGGTAACGGTAATAAACTTCAGCTTCTCTGCAGGCCTGCCGTTAAATGCAGCAGCAATTTCCGCCATAGCAATGCGGGAGTTCTTAACCAAAATCTGCGGGCAGTCAACTTCCAAAACCCGCTCAACAACCAATGCCACGGCGCCCTGTCCTACAGCCTCCTCGGCAAACCCATGCCCGTCTACCGAATAACCCGAAAGACAAAAGTAAAGAAAGCCCTTTTTAATATTACGGGTATCATTAGCCAGCCCCTTAACTTGAATTTTACCAATATCCCCCACAACCTTTTCCGACTCCAACCCCACCAACAACTCAGTTAACTTCATGCCGTACCACCCCTTTTTGTTAATCCTCAATTTATAATTTATATCTTATACTTTATAATTATTTCTATTATACTTGCCCGCCCGCCCCCTTAAGCCACACTGCCAAAAACAGACAAAACATTTGCCAAAAATAACTACCTAAAAAACCACCCCGCCCCTATCGGGACACCCCTCCAAAGAGGGGAATTTTTGTGTGATACAACCGCAAAATCTTTGGTGAAACGAAAATTCCCCCTTGAGCCAAGGGGGTGGCACACAGTGCCGGGGGTTGTGACTGAATAATAAAACACAACCCTCCCGCCTAACGGCGTACTCCCTTAGTTTAAGGGAGAATCTTGGTGTTCTATCCATAAGATTGCTTCGTTTGAATCCGGAATAGAATTGCTCGCAATGACAGCACCGTCAACAGACTACAACCGTCATTGCCTGCTCAAACAGCATTGTACCGGGTGCAGGTACTTGACTCGTTACCCGGCCGCCTTCGCCGTAGATTTCAAAACCGAGTTTTAATCCGGCAAGCTGACTGACTGCTTGTGTCAAACTCAAGCCCACTAAATCGGGCATAGGGATTTTTGCTTCCAACTTAGCCAAGTCCTCCGGCAGATTAACCGGCTGAATCCCTTTGTAATTAAAAATCCCGCTGAATATTTCCTTAGCGTACGGTGCCGCTACCATACCGCCGTAATATGCGCCCGCGCCCGGCTCGTCAACGCAAATAAGCAGTATCATCTCCGGGTCGTTAGCAGGATACGCCCCAATAAAACTGGACACATATTTGCCAACATCAATCTTGCCGCCAGCATATTTCTGTGCTGTTCCCGTCTTACCTCCAATCCTATACCCCGGCACAAAGCTGTACATACCGTGAGCATGGCTGGTTACCTGCTCCATTAAGTACCGCATCTGGTCTGCCACATTCGGTTCAACCACCTTGCGCACCGTAACCGGCGTAAAGTTTTGTTTTATGCCGTTAGGGCTGGTAATGCCCGACACAAACCTCGGCTGCATTAGTTTACCGGTAAGCACGCCTCCAACTCCCGCCACCAGTTGCAGCGGAGTTATTGCAACCGCCTGCCCAAACGCAATTCTGGCTAAATCCACTTCACGCACATAACGCTTATCAAGCATAAGCCCGCTGCTTTCACTAAAAAAGTCCACGCCGGTTTTTTGCCCCATTCCAAAATCAAACATATGGCTGTAATAACTATCCACGCCTACCCGCAAACCAACATTAACAAACACACAGTTGCACGAGTTGCAAAAGCCTTCCACCAAATCCTGGCTGCCATGCCCGATACTCCGCCAGCACTTAATCCGCTCTCCGTTTACGCTTGTTGAGCCGCCGCAAAAGAATCGGTCATCCAGTTTAAGTACATTATTACTTAGTGCCGCCGCAGTTGTAAATATCTTAAAGGTTGAGCCCGGCTCATAAACGTCAACTATGCTCTTGTTTTTACTCTGGTCCATCAGCAGGCTTATAGTATCCCTGGGCGGCGTGTTAAGGTCAAAACTGGGCTTGTTACTCATGGCCAATATATCGCCGGTTTTTGGATTGTACACAATACCCGTTGCGCCCCTGGCCTTTTCGTTTACCATAATCCGGCTAAGCGTATTTTCCAGTATCTGCTGGATTCCCGCATCCACTGTCAACGTAACATCACAACCCGGAATACTGGGTATATATGTAGTTGTTGCATTATCCAGCTCCCTGCCCCTTATGTCAGCTTCGGTCAGCCCCGCGCCGTTTATGCCCGTTAAAAATTTATTATAAAAAGCCTCTATTCCGGCTTGGCCTATTCCGTCAATAGTTGTATAGCCCAGCACCTGTGTCAGCAGGTTCCCGTACGGGTAATAGCGGCTGCTGCCCTCTGTTACGTAAATCCCTTTTAGTTTGTGCTGCAAAATTCTAAGCGCCGCGTCTTCCTGAACCTGCATTTTAACCAGGCTCTCGGACACGTTTTTTCTGGTGGCTTTTTCGTACAGCATTAGGTAATCCAGGCCAAGCTCCAGATTAAGCACCCTGGCTACCTCACCGGGGTTTTCTACATTGCTTGCCCTGATATATATGTCGTATGCCGTATAACTGGCGGCTAAAAGGTTTCCTGCAGAGTCAAAAATATTACCGCGCATAGCCGTCAGCGGCAGGTCACGTGTCCATTGCTCGGTAGCTCGCTGCTGCAGCCAGGCGCCGTTTATTATCTGAACGTAAAACAGCCGCCCAAAAATGGCAACAAAAATAAAAGCTGCTATTGCTATCAGCAACAGCAGCCTCCTTTGTGTACTCCAATTGGAATAATGGAAAAATCGTTTAAGTTTCGGTTTCATGCAGCAGCTCCTTAACATACATCCGAGGGCAAAATTCCCCCTTAAGCAAAGGGGGTGCCCCGTTAGGGGCGGGGGTTGTGACAGGTTAACAAAACACAACCCTCCCCGCCTTCGGCGGTACTCCCTTAGCTTAAGGGAGAATTATTTTCGGGAATCTCTTGTTGCTTCTCTAAGCATTACCTCCCGAATATACCCGCAATAAAGTTGCAAATCCGGTCAAACAGATTTGTAACCACATTATAGTTTACTTCCTCCCGCTTGGGTTTTATGTTAACTTTTATAGGATTTCCGTTTTGATTTGGCACAAGGCCCAATTCCAGAGCTTCTTCTGTAAGCGCACCGCTGCCGGTAGCAACCAAGTACTCAGCAATCGTTCCTTCCAAACTGGCAGTCTGAGCATCCAGTGCCGTTTGTGTTGCATCTATTCTACCCAGGTTCTGCCCGATTTCTACAAAATTGTAAACCAATAGCCCGCAGAACAACGTTGCCACAACTGCCGCACTTGCTATAAAAATTTTACTGCCAAACAATAAGCTTCTTTTTGCTTTGAGTCTCGGTGCCGAATATGTGTTTACTTCCAATTCCGGCACTTCACTGTCCTGAGCGTCCAGCACCATATCAAAGGTGTAGCTCTTTGGTTTTTGCAAAGGCACAACTTCTTTCTTTATCTCCACCTGCTTCTCTTGCTGCTTTTGTTTAAAACTATGTTCTTCGGCAAAATTGTCCAAATCAATCTGGTTATAAACCTTGTTAAGTTTATGACTGCTGTAATTGTTTTTAAACTCGGGCTTAGGAGCAGAAGCAGCAGTGCTTGTCTCAACAAAATCAAACTTAGCCGCCTGAGGCAACTTTTCTTTTTCTACGAGTATAGTGTTGGTTTCACGCTTTGACATTGCACCTCTCCCTTTAATTCTCCCTTGAGCCAAGGGAGTACCGCCGGAGGCGGGGAGGGTTGTGCTTTGTAAATTTTTCACAACCCCCGTCGGCTATGCCGACACCCCCTTTGCTAAAGGGGGAATTTTTACGCTATATCCTCTCTGCCGCCCGCAGGTTTGCCGATGCCGCCCTGCTGTTTCTGCTTATTTCCTGAAGCTCCGGCGTGAGCGGCTTTTTGGTAAGAAGTGTTATTTCCGGCTTGTGCCCGCAGGTGCAAATCGGTAATTTCTTGTCACAGATACATTCCTGCGCCATAAGGTTCAAAGTGGATTTTACAATTCTGTCCTCAAGCGAATGAAAACTTATTATTACAATCCGGCCTTTAGGATACAGTACCTGCGTCATGCGCTTTACAGCTTTTTCTAAGCCCCTCAGTTCGTCATTCACCTCAATTCTTATAGCCTGAAAGGTGCGCTTTGCCGGGTGCCCGAGCTTCCATCTGTCTTTAGCAGGAATTGATTCCTCAATAATTTTAGCCAGTTCAAGCGTGGTTTTAATTGGTTTTTCATGTCTGGCTCTCACAATTGCAGCTACAATAAGTTTGGCATTCGGGTCCTCGCCAAAGTCGAATATTATGCGCTCCAAATCTTTTGGCTTGTAATTGTTCACTATATCCGAAGCTGTAATTTTCTGACTGCGGTTCATACGCATATCCAGCTTGCCGTCATTCATGTACGAAAATCCGCGTTCGGCTGTATCTATCTGATAGCTGGAAACCCCCAGGTCAAGCAATACACCTTCCAGCCCGCTGATGCCAAGTTTTTTTAACTGAGCTTCAAAATTTTTAAAATCATCATGAACATATGTTATTTGTTTGCCAAACTCCCGCAGTTTTTCTTTTGCAGCAGCAATTGCTTCTTTATCTTTGTCTATTACTATCAGCCTGCCGCTGCCGCCTGCCAGCCTTGAAGCAATTTCGTACGCGTGACCGCCGCCGCCAAGCGTGCCGTCCAGATAAACTCCGTCCGGACGGATATTAAGAAACTTTATACACTCTTTAAGCATAACAGGAATGTGACTATATGCCATGTTTATTTCCCTTTAATGGATTAGAGTCAGCTTATGATTTACCAAATCGCATGAAGTCAAATAATATTTTACGCCGTTTCGCTCCAGATAAAGCTCGCTGCGCACATCACAACCGTGCAGATGCCCGTATATGACTGCGTCAACCTTATATTCTTCAATCAGCCCGGTAAACTCGCTTGGGCTGCGTTTTGCGTTAAACGGCGGATAATGCATCATTACAATTACATAATCGCCCTCTTGCCGCTGCTCCTGCATACTCTTCAGCGACAGCTCAAGCCTGATTACCTCACGTTTAAAAATTACTTCATCCGCCGGCTTCTTATGCGCATACTCAGGCACCGACCAGCCGCGCGAACCGGCTATCAGTACGTTTCCGAATCTTACGCAATCGTTCTGGAGCGCAAACATACCATCCGGCAAAATGTTCCGCACCGCGGTAATGCTCTTCCACCAATAATCGTGGTTGCCGCGCAAGATTACCTTTTTGCCGGCAAGCTTACCAATTTCCTTTAAATCAGCCTGAGCCTCTTCTAAATACATTGCCCAGCTAATGTCTCCGGGTATCAGCACAACATCGTTATCTTTCACTGTTTTGTTCCAGTCGTCGGTTATGCGCTGCCAATAGTTATCCCAGTTGCTGCCGAATATGTCCATAGGCTTATTTACGGTTAAGCTTAAATGCAGGTCACTGATAGCATAAATCTTTTGTTGCAAAATAAGCTCCTCCTCCAAATAATAATAATTAATTATACAACAGAACAGCTTATAAACACAAGCGAATGATATTCTCTTGAAAAATGGGTACAAACAAAAAATTCTCCTCTAAGATAGAGGAGTACCCGCAAAGCGGGGGAGGTGTATGATTACAGAGTTTTTATCATACACCCCGTAAGCTCCGCGGCATCCCTTTTGTTGCTCCCGTTACCTCGGAAACAGCGGCAGCTCAAAAAAGCCCGCACACATATCCTGATTAAAGTTCTGGCAATGCGGGATATGGCAATAGCCATATGCCGGCACCAGCAATTCGGTATCCGCAACCACTTTTAGTATCAGCAATACACAGCCTTCAAACACCAAGGTTTCATTTTCAATCTGGCCTTCGGCTATAATCACACTTGCATCACATACAACCCTGAACGGCAAAACACTTGGCGGCGGCACATACAACACAATGTCCTGCTCAAGCCTGATTGTGCCTTCAGCCACGCCGGACTGGCCGTTTGCATCCTCGTAAATAACATCAACCGGAATTACTGCCGTAGCGGTAATCCGTGCAAAATTGGGCCTGTCTTCAAATCTTGTTACTTCAACATTTTTGAGTCTGACATATTTTGTAGTTGAAGTCTGCCCGGACACAAATTTTAACGGCAAAGTAAAATTGACCGGTGTGAAATTATGTAATTCTAATCTGTAACCTTGTAAATGCTGCTGCTTCTGGCAGGCGTCAAATACTTTTTTTGCCTGTATGCACACCTTTTCGCACAAACCGCTCAGCGGATTTCCGCGTATCTGTCCCGGATGGCAATCGTTTCTCTTTCCTGAAAAAAATGACACGCTTCAGTCACCTCCATATCCATATAATTAAATATGCCCCCGCCTCATAATTTGTTAATTTATATTGACAAAATACGAGTTTGTGGTATAATAAACACAAACAAATTAGGGGTGTTAGGATGTATACCTTTGAGGAAAGAAAAGAATACTATCAAACTCTTTATGGAATTGAACTAACTACGTACTATTCTAATGCGGGAGAAATTTACTTTGCCGGCTTTAATCCTAAAGGCGAAGGGGCATTTGCAATCTGTAACATTAACAGTGGCAACATAGAAGAAGCAATGATTGTTTTTAATTTTAAAAGGCTTAAAGACGGCTACAACGAAAGAGCTTTGAAGGGAGGTGCACAGATTTACCGTTTGAAAGCTATGCCGGATACAAGAAGCGTTGAGGTGCGTGACCCGGAGTTAAAACAAATTCTTTCCAATAGTTTATCAGATACACTTATGCTTAAAAACAAAACACTTGCACGTACCAGCCCCAACCTGGGAAAGGCAACAGAGCTATGCGCAAATTATAAGAAAAAAGACGGAAAGGCAACTTTCTTTGAATTTGAGTTTAAAGGATTTTACGGACTAAGTTTTTTAACTGATAATGAAAATGAATTTGGCCTGTATAAAATGTTTAGAACATATACCGAAACACTTGCCCAGCGCAGCAAAAAAACCCCGGAGTTTACCAGACAGAATCCGGCCCCCGCCAAAGCTTAAAATAAAAACAATAAAGGGAATACCAACACATGAAAACATATGAAGAAATTGTAGAAGAGTTGCAGGGCAAGTTTCCGGACATTGACTTGCAGGTATACTCGTCCGGCAAAAATGAAAGCTATGTGGTCGGCTTCAACAAAAAAGGCGAAGGCGTTTTTGCTGTTGTAAATTCCTGCAGACACTTAAAAGGGCCAATGGCAGTATTCACCTTTGGTATTGCAGGAAACCAGCTGCTTGGAAAAGCCGGTTATCATGCCCTAGAAAACGCCTCCGCGCCACAAACAGTTAGAGTAACCGACGCAGACCTGCAGGCAATGCTGAGGGCAGGCGTAGAAGAGTTTCCGGCTAAGGGGCTGTTTACAAAATCGGTTAGTATTGGAAAAACAGAACCGAACTTTAATTCCGCATTACACTTTGTTTACAATAAAAAAGACTTGTGCGAGTTTAAGTTTAAAGGAGAAGACGCAAAAACCTTTGACGCAGAATCTTCCAGTATCGGCGCCAGCCTGCGAACCAGCTTTGTGCATTTTTCCGGCACACTTGCTCGCCGCAGAGAAGCAAACTCAGCAGCCGCGGCCGGAAACAGCGGTGCCGCACCTGCAGCACCTGCAGCATAACCGCAAAACAAAAACACCGCCTATAATTCCCCTCTTCGTGAGGGGTGCCCGAAGGGCGGGGTGTGCAAAAACCACTGGTTAGCCAGTGGTTTTAATTTTCTATAATTCCCCAAATTTTTTCTTTACCAACCCTTTTGCTTGCGCTTACAACAACCACATCGTCTTTGCCTAGGCCAAGTGCCGCAGCAATTTCTCTTGCCTGGCGCGTTGCCTGGCTATGGCTGAGCTTATCTGCTTTAGTAACAACAACCGTAAACGGCAGTTGATAATGATACAGATACTGCAGCATTTCCTTGTCTTTTACGCTGGGCGTATGTCTTATATCCGCCAGCACAAACACGCGTTTTAGCTGCGGGCTGTTTTCTAAGTATCCGCCAATAAGCTGCTGCCATGCAGCTTGCTCTGTTTTGCCGGCTTGTGCAAACCCATAACCCGGCAGGTCAACAAATATGTATTTATCATTTATGTTAAAGTAGTTTATAAGTCTGGTTCTGCCCGGTGCAGAACTGGTTTTGGCTAAAGTATTGCGCTCCGCCAGATAATTAATCAGGCTGCTTTTACCTACATTGCTTCTGCCAACAAACGCAAACTCAGGAAGCCCGTAATCAACCAACTTGCTTCCAGTACCTGCACTTGTAATAAATTCAGCTTTTTTAATTATCATATAGTTCCTTCTTGCGTAGAGTGCCAAACAGGGGCGGCGCGAAGTGACGGTGGATGTGTTTTGCGTAGGCACGTAACAGACACCGTCAGCTTCGTAGCCGCCCCTTACACACTACTTTTCAAGCGCTAAATGCAGCACTTCCCTAATATTGCTAACCAGATTAATTTTAAGCTTAGACATAACCTCTTCGGGTATGTCCCAAAGGTCATGCTCGTTGTCTTTTGGCAATATTACATTTATTGCTCCAACCCTTGCTGCCGCTATAAGCTTATCTCTCGTGCCGCCAATCGGCAGTACTCTGCCGCGCAAACTGACTTCGCCCGTCATGCTGTAATGCGGCTTTAACGCACGGAGCGTAAATGCAGACACTATTGCAGTTGTTGTTGCTATACCTGCACTCGGCCCCTCAACCCCGCTGTGAGAAGCCGGAAAATGCACGTGCAGGTCGGTAGTTTCAAACCTGCTCTCATCAATTTTAAGTTCTTTTGCCATTGTTTTAACCAGACTGTACGAAGCCTGTGCCGACTCCTGCGCTACCTTGCCCATCTGCCCCGTCAGCACAACCTTATCTTTACCCTTGCTCAGTGCCACTTCAATCAGCAGCGGCACGCCCCCAACTCCGCCTGCCGTAGCCAGGCCCACAACCTCGCCAACGTTTCCGCCCTTATACATATTTAGTTCACGGCTAAATTCATTGCCCATAAAATCAGCAAGAGTTTTAGTTGTAACGGCTTCTGCCTTTCCCAGCTCCAATTTCATCATTGCAGTTTTCCTGCAGATTTTAGCAATTGCCCGCTCAAGGTTCCGCACGCCGGCCTCAAAAGTGTATTCCCGGATAATTTTACTAAGCACGGCATCGGTAAGCTTTATTGTGCCTTCTTTAAGTCCGGCCAATGCTTCCTGCTTTGCTATTAAATGACGCTTAGCAATCTGAATTTTTTCTATCTCGGTATATGTACTTAATTTAATTATCTCCATTCTGTCTAAGAGCGGCTTAGGAATAGTGTCTAATGTGTTTGCCGTAGTTATAAACAGCACCTTGCTTAAGTCATACGGAACTTCCAGAAAGTGGTCTTTAAAATTGTTGTTCTGTTCGGGGTCTAAAACCTCCAACAGCGCACTTGCCGGATCGCCTTTAATATCACGCGTAACCTTATCAATCTCATCAAGCAGAAACACGGGGTTGATAGTACCCGCCTGTTTCATTCCCGCAATAATTCTGCCCGGCATTGCACCAACATAGGTTCGCCTGTGCCCTCTTATAATGCTCTCATCAGATACCCCGCCAAGGCTGACTTGTACAAAATTTCTGCCCAGAGCCTTGGCTATACTCTTAGCAATACTGGTTTTCCCGACGCCCGGAGGCCCAACAAAACATAAAATCTGCCCGCTTACCTTGCCTGTGGTCTGCATTACTGCCATTGTTTCCATAATCCGTTCTTTTACTTTAGCCAAAGCGTAGTGGTCGGCATCCAGCACAACTCTGGCCGCCTTTATATTCAAATTATCTTCGGTTTTTTGCTGCCAAGGCAGCTCAATAACCGTCTCAATAAAGTTTCGCACATACCCCACCTCCGGCGAGCCGAACGGCAGTTTTTTAAGCTTGTTAACCTCTTTCAGGCTTTTTTCTTCAATATCTTTAGGCATATTCAGAGTTTTTATTTTATCGGCAAACTCCTCTATTTCGTCAACATCACCGTTAAGCTCCTCGTTTATTGCCCGCATCTGCTCCCGCAGATACATTTCCTTTTGTGTTTTATTTATGTTGCTGGTTACACGCTCGTTTACACTCTTCCGTACAAGTGCCGCCTCATACGATTCCTGAAGCCCCGCACACACCAGTTCCAGCCGCTTTTCAACATCGGTTTCCTCTAAAACCTTTTGCTGCATTTCATACTCTTTAAAAATAACGTGCACACATAAGTCGGCAAACCGCTCGGGCGTCTGGTCTTTCATAAAAAGCGGCCCCTGAAGCTCCAACGGAATGTTAGGGTCAATCTTAACCCATTGCATAAGCGTTTTGTATGCCTTATCAAACAACTCATACGCTTTTATAGTTGCGGTGTTTTTGCTTACAAACTTACTGATTTCCACTTGAAGGTATTCGTTGTCGTTTACCACTTTGCTTATATTAACCCTGGCCTCGCCTACCACAACAGCTTTCAGTGTATGACTGTCCACCTCGCTCATGTGTTTAATTGCGCAAATACAACCCACTTTATATAGGTTGCCGTCAGTTTCATGCTGAGTAATCAGCACTATCTTCTCACGCCTGCGGTAAGCATCGCGCACACCGTTTGCGGTACTAAGCTTTCCAATTTCACAGGTAATAGTAACGTATGGAACTGCTACCACTCCCATCATCTCCACCGCATTAAACAGCTTACCGTTATACTCATTGTGGCCGCCCGATACATACTCGTTTTCCGCAGGCCTTGTTTCCAGTTTTTCAGACATAACACTCCTCATTGTACTAAAAGTGGACTAATTATATATTAATTCAACAATAAATGCAACTCTTAACGCACAAAAAGAGTATGGCTTGCACCACACTCCGAATCTGTTTTTAAGCGTTTTGCACGATTTTTGTCGATTTTTGTTCTATGCCGGAGTGGGTTTGTTTAATCACCTTCGGCTTAGCCTTGTTTAATATACAATCCTCGTCAATAATAATTTTACTGATAGTCTTATCACTTGGTGCCGTAAACATAATTTCAAGCATAGCCTCTTCCAAAATTGTACGAAGCCCCCTTGCCCCGGTGTTTAGCTTTATTGCTTTTTCGGCAACTGCCGTAATTGCACTGTCTTCAAAATAAAGCTCTGCGCCGTCAATGCTTAAAAGCGTCTTAAACTGCTCGGTAATACAGTTTTTTGGCAGCGTCAGAATATCAATCAATGCAGCCTTATCCAAAGAATCTAACCCAACCACTACCGGAAGCCTGCCAACAAACTCAGGTATAAGCCCAAACTTAACCAGGTCGTCCGGTGCAGCATCTTTTACAAATTTATAGTTCTGCCCAATTGAAGCCTGTTCCGATTTGGAATTAAACCCTACATTTCGTTTGTTCTTGCGTTCGGCTACAATTTCTTCCAGTTTTACAAAGCTTCCTCCGCAGATAAACAATATATTGGCCGTGTTAATGCTTATGTTTTCCTGGTGCGGGTGTTTCCGCCCGCCGTTTGGCGGAACACTTGCAACCGTGCCCTCAAGTATCTTGAGCAGCGCCTGCTGAACCCCTTCGCCCGAAACATCCCGTGTAAGATTGCGGCTTTCAGCCTTTTTGGCAATTTTATCAATTTCATCAATATAAATGATTCCTGTTTCGGCCTTAGATAAATTAAACTCCGCGGAGTGTAAAAGCCGTGTTAAAATGCTTTCAACATCATCCCCCACATACCCCGCTTCTGTTAAAGTAGTTGCGTCAACATGAGCAAACGGCACGTCCAGTACTTTAGCAAGACTTTTAGCCAGCAGGGTTTTTCCGCTGCCGGTTGGCCCTATTAACAGAATGTTGCTTTTATCCAGCTCAACCTTATCACTCTTTTTGCCGCGCTCCAGATTATAATTAACCCGCTTGTAATGGTTGTAAACCGCAACCGCCATTGCCCGTTTTGCAGAATCCTGTCCGATTATAAACTCGTCTAATTTAGCCTTAATTTCACACGGAACGGGCAAGGACAGTTTTGTGCACATAGGACGCTTTTCTTCGCTCATTATCTCACGGCAGATATCCACACACGTGTTGCAAATAAACGAGCCCCCGTTGGGGCTTGCCACAAGCCGGCGCACCTCAGCCTGGCTTTTTCCGCAAAACGAACAAAACATATCAGAATTGTTAAGCATAAAAAGATTCCCCTCTTTGAAACATCCTCTATTCTCCCTTGAGCCAAGGGAGTACGCCGATAGGCGGGAGGGTTGTGTTTGCTAAACTGTCACAACCCCCGGCGCTGCGCGCCACCCCCTTTGCTAAAGGGGGAATTATCTCAACTGCTTCTTTGCTTTTGTCTTTACCAACTTCTTTTCGTTCGTTGCTTTTTCGTTTACCAGTACCTGTGCTTCTTTTTCACTGACCAGAATTTTATCCGCAATTCCGTACTTAACAGCTTCTGCTCCGCTCATGTAGTTATCGCGCTCAATATCCAGAAGTACCGTTTTAACATTTTTGCCGCAGCATTCTGCCAAGATTTCAGCATACTTCTGTCTGTCTTTAATACCTTCCTTGTAGTATATTTCAATCTCGGTAATCTGCCCCTTAACGCCTCCCCACGGCTGATGTATCATAACCTTGCTGTTCGGTAATATAAACCGCCTTCCGGCCTGGCCCGCCGCAAGCACAAGCGCAGCAGCACTGGCAGCCAGCCCTAAACAGTTTGTGGCAACCGGGCACTTTATATACCTGATTGTATCAATAATAGCAAAACCGGAAAGGGCTAGCCCTCCCGGTGAGTTGATATATATATTTATCTCTTTCTTCTGATCCTTGCTCTCCAGATACAGCAGTTGAGCAATAACCGTGTTTGCGCTTGATTCGTTTATCTCGCCGGTTACAAAAACAATCCTGTCTTCCAGCAGGCGGCTGTATATGTCATAACTCCTCTCTCCGTTTGCGGTTTTATCAATTACTGTAGGAATCAGCATATACTTAGCCCCTTATAAGGAACTTAAAGATGGCTTTACCGTCAGAATTCCCCTTCCCCGAAGGGGTGGATGCCGAGCCGTAGAGGCAGAGGCAGACGGGGTAGCCGCCGCGCAGAGCGGCGCAAAGATTCTAACACACCCCGTCACTTCGTGACACCCCTCACGAAGAGGGGAATTTTTGTGCACCAATAAAATTCCGTTTATTACTAATCAACAACCTTGTTAAGTTCGTACAACTTGTTAATCAGCTTATTCATAAGTATATCATTAGCAAGATAATCTAATTGCCGGGGCTTGATAATCTTTTTGTATTCTTCTAGGGTTTTGTTGCTCATTTTGGCATAATCTGACAACTTTGCATTCATGTCCTCTTCGGACACCCGCAGGGCCTCGGCTTTTACAATTGCCTCCAGCACCAGCTTGGTTTTAGCAATGGCCTTGGCTTCTTCTTTTTTTCCTGCTCTCATATCCTCAACTGTAGTGTTCATGTATTTAGCATATCCCTCTAAGTCAAGCCCCTGATATTGCAGCTTGTATTCCAAATCCTTCATTATTGCATCCTGCTGGTCCGATATCAACGCTTCCGGAAGTTCAATTTCCGTTGCCTTTACAATGCTGTCAATCAGAGCATTGTCTGTCTTGGCCTTAGCATCGTCTCCGGATACTTTAACAAGCTGTGCCCTAACATCTTCTCGGTATTCGTCAAAACTTTTAAACTCGCCCATTTTTTTAGCGTATTCGGCGTCTTTAGCGGGCAGCACCTTCTCACTAACCAGCTTAACCTTGCACTTAAACATTGCGTCCTTGCCGGCCAAAGCCTCCGCACCGTAGTCCTTGGGGAATGTGACATTAACCGTAACATCCGCTCCGGCTTTTTTACCAACCAGCTGTTCCTCAAAACCGGGAACAAAATTGCCGCTTCCAAGCTCCAGCTTGTGGTCAGAAGCTGTGCCGCCGTCAAACTTAACGTTGTTGATATACCCCTCAAAATCGATGGTAACTATATCACCCATTTTAGACTCGCGCTTAACTTCCTTACTGGTTGCGTTATGATTTCTGCCGCGCTCAATCTCATCGTCAATCTCTTTTTCGGATACATTTGCCTTAACGCGCTTAACCGTAATGCCCTTGTAGTTGCCCAGCTTAAACTCAGGCATACAAACTACTTCTATAGTAACAGTTACGCCGCCCTCATCCATTTCGGTTACTTCAACAACCGGCTGGCTAATCGGGTCAAAGGTTTTGTCGCTTTCTAAAATCTCACGGTAACACGCATTAATCAGCATATTAATAGCTTCATCCCAAAAAACAATTTTGCCGTAGTTCTTTTCAATAACAGCCTGAGGCACGTGCCCTGCCCTAAAGCCCTGCACCTTATACTCGCCCTTGGTTTTGTTGTAACTGTCTTTAATGGCCTTAACCCAAGCGTCCCCCTTGCAAGTTAATGTAATTAATCTCTTGCTTTTGTCTAAATTCTTAATCTCGTATTTCATATATCTTACTCCTTTCTGCCTTTTGGTTTTTTGTTTTCTAATAGTTTATATGTGCTTTTTATTGTATCTAAATAGTCCTTTTCTACCTGAGTCAACTCTAAATTTGTTTTTGCCTTGTACTTATCATACTCCTCCGCTGCAATCTGCATCGCTTCTTCATGGCTCACTTTGCCGGCATTTGTTAAAAGTTTTTTCTTCCGATATATAATAAAGCCTTCCAACTCCTTGACCCAGTCTTTCATATACATTACGATTTGTTCTCGCGCTTTCATGTTTGCAATATCCAAATATGCGTTAACCATTAAATTTAAGTCGACTATTTCGTCCTTGCTTAAGTAATTTTTTGCCACTATGGCTTCATGTTTTTGCGGGCGGTTTCCAACAAAGGCAGTCAGCCCCATAAACGGAAGTTCGGCATTTGCTCGTCCCGCAATCAACTCAGCAGCAGTATGCTGGTTAATTGAGTAAAGTAACTTGTTTTGGATTTCTTTAAAAAACGCTACTGCTATCTCGCTCTTTGCATCATAGTCGATACTGGTAGCAAACAGGTCAAGCACTTGTCTATAAAAAACCTTTTCGCTTGAACGAATGTCACGAATCCTCTCCAACAGTTCTCTAAAATAGTTGCCGCCGCCGACCTGTTTTAAGGCTTCGTCATTCATGGCAAAACCTTTCTTCATGTACTCCTCAAGAATGCTGCTTGCCCACTTTCTGAACTGAATACCACGATGCGATTTTACACGATAACCAACGGCAAGAACCATTTTAAGATTATACATTTGTGTCGGCCGTTGTTTACTAAAGTGCAAATTTTGCACTTTAGTCATAACTTCATTCTCGTTAAGTTCGCCCTCTTCCAAAATATTTTGAATATGTTTGTTTACCACGGTTCTGTCTTTTTGAAAAAGTTCGCCCATCTGTGTTTGACTCAGCCAAACAGTTTCGCCGTCAAAAGCAACTTCCACCTTAGTTTGACCGTCCTCGGTTTGATATAAAAGGATTTCGCCTCTGCTTTCTTGATTTGTCAATCTAACTCTCCAATAAAAAACAATAATGGCATTATACCATTATTATCTTAATTTGTAAACAGGTTATAATCTGATTTTCTAAACACGCTTCAATTTGGCGAATCTCTCTTCTGCCTTTGGAAGTTGTGCAGAATAGGCATCCTTAACCATAGTTAGTGACTCCCTCATAAAACCTGCCTTGGCCGAATCCTTTTCCAAACCGATGTCCTTTTCTTTTGCGTCACAAACTTCTTTAAGTATTTCAGTGCGCCTAGTTAAAGGTACTTCATTGTCTAAGGAATGACTATATCCGACACGCCGATAATAGCTGTCTAAAGCATATCTAACCGAAGAATTACATTTGTCTTTTCTCCGTTTATATGTGTTTTCTGGAGTGTCGCCTTGGTACTGCTCGCGTTTCCACATTCCTTCTATATATGCCCTAGATAAAGCTTCGTACACAGCAATCTCTGCCCTTTCTTTATCATTTTTAAATTTAAAATCACTCTCGGTTTCTGGGTCCTTTATTACAGCGGCTTTTGCTACTTTAAAATTCTCTCTTATATTCTTGTCAAAATCCCCCCTAATAAGCAACCATAAGAAGTTAGTCCTATCAAAATTTGCAATTGCCGCAAGCGCCGCCTCCTCGCTGGATATCTTTACTTTCACAGACCCACTTTCCGCCTCTTCTTTAAACCATTCTCTCGCACCAGTTGCCATTTGTTTATCTCCTTTCTGTTTGTTATCTATATCTCATTGTACCACCGCCCTAATAAAAAGTCAAGAGTTTTAAAATTTTTATGTCAGCGTTATAAGATACACAAAAAACGACACGCACGCGCCTACGCAAAACACGCAGGCCAAAAACAAAAGCAGTTTATTTGTGGCGGCCAGTTTCAAGTCGTATTCTTTTTTCCTGTCGTACTTAAACTCATGCACTGCGCTTGGCCGGCCAACTTCCTCGGCATACAGATACGCGTCAACGTAGCGCTGCTTACGCACATTGCGGCGGAAATCTCTGTAGCCTAAAAAGGTAATTACGGCCGCCGTTCCAAACGAGCCTGCAAACCCCGCCACGCATAGATACGAGAAAAACCCCCAAACAAAGTTGAGGCCCAGGCTCAGCAGCGTGAATGCCGCTAAGGACATCAAAACAATGTATTTGGGAGTTTTCCACCACATAATTAGTTTATCCTAAATTTTAAAGGAATACCGAAAGAATAACTATTACCGCAATTACCACAACCGCAACAATATAGGTAATTAAATACCATATACTGCGCTTGCTTCTTGCAAAGTAATAACCCGCAACGGCAGTAATAAAGTATGCAAATATGTTGCCTACAAACACCAGCCAGCCCTGGAACGCTCCCGGTTTTGCAAAGCCAATTCCGCCAACCGCAAGACCGATTATCCATGCAAGCGCAATAAGCACAACAGCAATAAACCCAAGCACGTTTAAAAATTTTCTAAATTCCCAGTTTGCCATTTTATGTTTCTCCTTTTTATTTTTTATTAGTATATGATAAATTTTACACAATAATATATTTTTAGTCAAGTTTTGCAAGGTAGTTGCTAAAATAATCGGGCAGTTCCGCATTAAATTCCATGGTTTTTCCGCTGACCGGGTGCACAAAGCTTATGTATGCCGAGTGCAGCAATTGTCCCTTAAGCCCCGTTCCGGATTTAGTATTTGGGTTGTAAACCTCATCACCAACTACCGGGTGGCCTATAAACCGCGCATGAACCCTTATCTGATGTGTTCTGCCGGTGACCAGCTTAAACCGAACCAGCGTAAACTTAGCAAAGCGCTTTATTACTGCAAACTCAGATTTTGCCGCTCTTCCGTCATGTTCGTTAACTACTGCCATTTTAAACCTGTCACGTTTATCTCTGCCAATATAATTTTCAATTATTCCCACGCCGGCCCGCACCTCACCTTCAAGCAATGCAACGTACTCGCGCTTGCAGGTTTTTTCGGCTATTTGCTTAGCAAGGCTTAAATGCGCCGCATCGGTTTTAGCAACCAGCATTAATCCGCTGGTGTTTTTATCCAGCCGGTGAACAATACCCGGCCGCGCAACTCCGTTTATTCCGCTTAAGTCCTTAACATGATACAGCAGCGCATTTACAAGTGTGCCGCTGTAGTTCCCTACAGCCGGATGGGTTACCATGCCCTGCGCCTTGTTAATAACCAGCAGTTCAGAGTCCTGATAAACTATATTTAACGGCAGGTTTTCGGGTTTGATTTCGGTATCAACAACCTCGGGAACCTCAACATCAATAATATCTCCCGCACGCAACAGGTATCCCGATTTTTGCGGGCTTCCGTTTATTTCTATCATTCCGGCATCGTTTAGCAGCTTTATCCTGCTGCGTGTAAACTCCGGAAGTTTTTGCACTAAAAAAACATCCGCCCTATTGCCGGCCTCGCTCCCGCTAACTATAAACGTTTTTTTGTCTTCTGCTTCCAAATATTTTTCCCTTCTCAAATGTTGTGCTGCCGCCAGAATTCCCCTTTTTTGAAGGGGTGGATTACGAGCCGGTAGGCGAAGTAAGACGGGGTAGCCGCCGCATTAAGCGGCGCAAAATCTTTTTCACATACCCCGTCGGCTACGCCGACACCCCTTTATCTTAAAGGGGAATTTTACCGTTACTTAAACTTCCACTTTGGTTTTACAAACTGCTTTTCTTCTCCCAGTTTCTTCTTCTTAGGCTCATACAGGAAAATTACATATATGGCTAAAAGTATACAACCAACCGTCAGCGCAATATCCGCAACATTAAATATCGGAAAGTTCATAAACTCCAAGTGAATAAAATCCCGCACATGCCCGAATGCAATCCTGTCTATGCAGTTGCCGAGTATCCCGCCAAGCAAAAACCCCAAACTCAGCCAGTAAACAGAGTTTTTTAATTTGTTGTTAAAAAACAACTCAAAAACTATTATTCCAATACTAAAAACAATTGCAAGCGGAATAAACAGCCACATTGCGCCAGCCAGCACCGACCAGCCCGCACCGGTATTGTGTGCCGAGAATATGCCTGCAACACCTGGAATAACCGAAACAAATACGCCGTCGGTAAACGCCTTGCTTAGCATATCTATTAAAATTACAACTCCTGCAGTAAGCAACACTGCTAATAAGTAGAACATGACACACCCCGCCACTTCGTGGCACCCCTCTCGAAGAGGGGAATTTCTCCTTAGTTAATAATTACTGTTCCTTCGGGCGCAAACATATACAACCCCTCGCTTACCTGCTCTAGCCGGCCGCCTAAAGCAAACACCGCCCCGCCAAAAAAGTCTATTCCGCGCTGCCGGATACCGTCTTCCAAATTGTTCAGGCTCACCAGCGCAGGCTGGTTTGTTTGTAAAAACCCTATTGCTTTCCGCAGTTCTAAAAAGTTTTTTGGTTCCAATATTGCCACCCGCTTTTGCTTTACATCGTTTATCTTACTTACGGCCGCCGGCAAAACAGGAGAAGAAAGCTGCTCCCATTGCCTGTCATAACTGACCGAACCCACCGTTTTGTTTCGTACGTTCTTTTTTGCGGTGCCCAAAACCGCAGCATCTGCCGCGTCAAAACCTAACCCCTTAAAAACAAAATCCAACATTCCCATGTGCCTATAATATCAAAATTCAAACTAAAAAGCAAATATGCATATACTCATGTCAAAGATTATTAAATTCAGCATAATCCGCTAAAACGCGCACATAAGCATATTTTATCTCGCTTGTATACGGAAAACCACTTCCTTCGTAAACCCTTGTTAATGTCAGATACGACAAACTTTCTATCAGATTTTCCATTTGCATCCTGCTCAAGCGCATATGTTTATTTGTGCTCGTGTGCATACCGGCATATGTGTCTTCGGCCATTTGTTTCAGTTTTCCTATTTCTATGGCCGCATCTTTAGCATTGGTTTTACTTATATCCAGCTTATAGCTCAATTCATACAGCTTTTTATATGTTTTCAGAAAAAAATCGTAAATCGTGCTTATACTTCTGCGCTCTAAGTTGTTCAGCCCGGATATTGTTTTAACCGGCGCGGCAATTGTATATACCTCGGCGCGGAAGTTTTCAACAAGCAGCCGCTCCTTAACCCTGTTTGCGTCGTCCATTTCATCATACACAGCTGCAATAATCCTGTAATAATCGCCGTTCCAAACGTAGCCTGCCGCACCCCGCAGGCGCACGCTTTTAGCGTAGCTGATTGCATCCTGCTCATTAATAAACTCTTCCAGTGTAACCGCATAAAAACTCTCCCAATGTATTCTCAGCTTAATCAGGCTGATTCCGAATACGCTTGATACGTTTATTACATGAGGCATTATAAACGAACTGCTTACAACCAGAGCTAAAGCAGCACTAACAAATGCCAGTGCATATATAAACTTACTGCGCTTACGTTTTAACAACTTAACTTCTTTATAATCTTTTTCGCTGTTTTTCATCATATAAAGTTATGCGGCTTTAAAATAAAAATTGACATATTTAATTTGCAATTTTGTTTTTGTATGATAGAATTAGAAAAATTCCCCTCTAGCACTTCGTTATCCACACCCCGTCAGGTAGCGCCACAGGTGTCGCACCTGCCACCCCTCTTATAGAGGGGAATTATAACAAAAAAGGAGAACCTACATGAAACTAGAACCCCTGTTTGACCGGATTGTAATAAAGGAAATCAATCCCGAAACCACCACCGCAAGCGGTATTATTTTGCCCGCGGCCGCTCAGGAAAAGCCGCAGATGGCAACCGTAACAGCAGTTGGCGCAGGCGGATTTGTTGACGGCAAAGAAATAAAAATGCTGCTTAAGGTTGGAGATATTGTATTGTATCCCAAATACGCAGGCAGTGAATTTAAATTAGACGGAGAAACGCTAACCGTGCTCAGGCAAAGCGACGTTCTGGCTAAGGTAATTAAGGAGGCAAAGTAAAATGGCTAAGCAGATAAAATCGGGCGAAGAGGCACGCCGCGCGCTTGAATCAGGCGTAAACCAGCTGGCTAATACGGTAAAAGTTACACTCGGACCAAAGGGCCGAAACGTGGTGCTTGACCGCAAGTTTGGAACTCCCTTAATTACAAACGACGGCGTAACAATAGCCAAGGAAATTGAACTTAGCGACCCTTTTGAAAACATGGGCGCACAGATTATTAAAGAAGTTAGTGTAAAAACCAACGATGTTGCCGGCGACGGCACCACCACCGCGGCGGTTTTAGCGCAAGCCATTTACCGCGAGGGCCTGCGGAACTCAAGCAGCGGCGCTAACCCGATTATCCTTAAAAAAGGAATTGATAAAGCCGTAAAAGTAGTTGTTGAAGAACTGAAAGCATTATCCAAACCAATAGACGGCGAAAAGGCAATTGCGCAGGTTGCAAGTATTTCCGCAGGCGACGAAGAGGTTGGCAAGCTGATTAGTTCTGCCATGAAAAAGGTTGGTAAAGACGGCGTAATTACGGTTGAAGAGAGCAAAACCATGGACACCGAACTCGTGGTAGTTGAAGGTATGCAGTTTGACCGCGGATATGCAAGCAGCTATATGTGCACAGATATGGAAAAGATGGTAGCCGAGCTTGACAACCCCGCAATACTGATAACCGATAAAAAAATAACAAGCACGCAGGAAATTTTGCCGGTACTGGAAGGCGTTGTTAAATCCGGCCTGAAACTGCTTATTATTGCAGACGAGGTTGAAGGCGAGGCGCTGGCTACTCTTGTGGTAAACAAACTGCGCGGCACCTTTACCTGCGTGGCCGTTAAAGCCCCCGGCTTTGGAGACAGACGCAAGGCCATGCTGGAGGATATTGCCATACTTACCGGCGGCAAGGTAATTAGCGAAGAGCTTGGTGCTAACTTAAACGAAACAACCATGAATATGCTTGGCCGGGCACGGACAGTGCGGGTGGATAAAGACAACACCGTAATTGTACAGGGCGGCGGAAACGCAGACGAACTAAAAGCAAGAATTGCCGGCATCCGCAAGCAGCTGGATGCCGCTACCGGAGATTACGACAAAGAAAAGCTGCAGGAGCGCCTTGCTAAACTATCCGGAGGTGTTGCGGTAATTAATGTTGGCAGCGCCACCGAAATAGAGATGAAAGAAAAGAAGCTGCGCATAGAGGACGCCCTAAGCGCAACCAGAGCTGCAGTAGAAGAAGGAATTGTGCCGGGCGGCGGCGTTGCGCTGCTTCGGGCTGTGCCAAAGCTTAACGAATTGATTGGCAAACTTTCCGGAGACGAAAAACTTGGCGCGGTTGCAATTGCAAAAGCGCTGGAGGAGCCTATCCGCCAGATTAGCATAAACGCAGGAGTTGACGGTGGAGTTGTGGTTGATAAGGTGCTTGACAGCAAAGACAACAACTTTGGATTTGACGCGCTAAACAATAAGTACGGCAATATGATAGACTTTGGGATTATTGACCCCACTAAAGTTGCAAGAAGTGCACTTCAAAATGCAGCAAGCGTAGCGTCAACCCTGCTTACAACCGAAAGCATTGTGGCAGATATCCCCACACCCGAAAAATGCGGCGGCCCACAGACCAGCGGCATGGATTATTAGCAAAGACTACCCAAACAAAATTCCCCTCTTTGGAGGGGTGGCACTTCGTGCCGGGGTGGTTTAAAAAAACAAAAACAGAAGCGCAATGCTTCTGTTTTTATTTACCCCCGCCCCGCGCTTCCCAGTGCTTTTTCCATTTTGTCCATCACCTGCAGCGTTACCTGCTCCTTTGCGTAGCCAAGATAATCTCTCGGGTTAAAATTGGTTGGGTTGCGGTACAGATACTCGCGGATAGCGCCTGTATAGGTTAATCTCAGTTCGGTATCGGCGTTTACCTTGGCTACCCCCATCTGCGTAGCCTTACGCACCATTTCATCCGGCATGCCGGTGGCTCCAATCACCTTTCCGCCGTAGATATTAATCTTATCAATGGCATCTTGCGGCGCACTGCTTCCGCCGTGCAGCACTATCGGAAAACCCGGCACCAGCCTGCTGATTTCCTGCAGAACATCGTACTTGAGTTTTGGCTCGCCTTTAAATTTAAATGCGCCGTGAGAAGTTCCGATTGCAATTGCAAGGCTGTCCACGCCCGTGCGGCGGATAAACTCTGCTGCCTGCTCGGGGTCGGTAAACGTGCCTGTGTCATGCTTTACATCATCTTCAATGCCTGCAAGCACTCCCAGCTCCCCTTCCACCTGAACCCCGCGCTCATGGGCATAATCCACCACTTTCTTAGTAAGCGCAATGTTATCTTCGTAAGCTAAAAAGCTGCCGTCAATCATAACCGAGTTGAACCCAACTTTAATCACTTCCTTAACAAGCGCCAAGTCCTTGCCGTGGTCCAGGTGAAGCGCAACCGGCACTTTAGCTTCCTCTACCGCCGCCTTAATAACCTTGCTAAGGTAATTGCTGCTTGCAAACCTTAGCCCCGATTCGCTCATAGCTAAAATCACGGGGCTTTTTGCCCTGTTAGCGCCGTCTATAATTGCCCGCATTATTTCTATGCTGGTAAAATTAAACGCACCCACTGCGTACTTGCCTAGCACTGCTTCGCGCAGCATAACTTTAGCATCAGATAATTTTTGGGACATAAAGACTCCTCCTTTAGGTAACAGGTAACAAGGAACAGGTAACAACTATTGGTCGCTCCGCTCCGATTTAATAATCTTAGATGTTTTAATAGATGCAATTAACAACTTTAGCAATTCCCTTATATCAGATATAAGGGAATCAAATTCTTTTTTGTCAATGTAATCTGTTTCATATAATAATTCCAGCCAATACTCGGATTCATTAGCCTCTTTTAGCGCAATACTAAGTTTATTAGTAAAATCTGACTTAGAGGCTGCGTAACGGCTTTCGGCAATATTAGCTCCGATGCTTGTTCCGCTTCTCAACAACTGTTTGCTGATAACAAACTCTTGTTTATTGTCCTTCAAATGCTTATATAGTTTAATTGTCCTGATTGCAAAAGCTTTGCTTTTATTAACCATTACACTGTTCATAGTATAAATCCTTTATTAATCAAATCGGAGCGGAGCGACCAATAGTTGTTACCTGTTCCTTGTTCCCTGTTACCTGCTCTAACATTATACCACAAATTTGTTGGCATTCAAATAAAATGTAAGCCGTTTTATTTTGTAATTTTTGCGCTTTGGTATATAATACCATTAGGATAAAATTTAAGGGGAAAGTTAGCCATGATAACATTGGTTGTTATTGCACAAAATAAGTGTAACGAGCCCGCCAAAAAGCACCTTGCGCTGGAGCGCATTTTTAACCGAAGCGGTGAGGACTGGGAAGCTATTACAATTATAAACGAGTCTCATCCGCAGCTGGCCGAATACCGCACACTTACCCAGAACACCCCGCTGCACGGGATGATTGTGCTGGACGCAAATGCTGATTATCACAGTATGGTATATGCGGGATTAAGCACAACCGAAGAAGGCGATGTCCTGCTTATCAACAACGATACAAACCTTGATACTGTTGAACAGCTGCTTATCATGTACACGAGAAACAGCGAGCACGTTTTTGTGCGCCAGAAAGAAAACCTGTTTTTCCGATTTTTTTCCTGGCTGGGCGAAGTAACATACAATTTTGGACTAAAAATAAACGGCAGAAGTAAAGACCACCTTTGCAATCAGGGCGTTCAGCTTATAGAAAAGCGTGTTGTTGATGCCATCTGCAGTCATCCGGAAAACGCTGTTCAAATCAGGACACTGCCCGATATAAACGAAGTAAAAACAGAAGTTGCCGCATTTAAAAGTCTGACAGACACGCCAAAGCTTCCGCCGGAAACTGTGCCGGCAAGAACTCTCGGCATTGTCAGCCTGGTCTATATTCTAACTCTGCTTGCCTTGGCGGTAGTGTATCCCGCCACACAGGGCGGAGTGTTTACAGGGGCAGCCTGGTGGGTGTTTTTAGCACTTGCCATGTGGATAGGGTTGGGCTTTTTACTTGTATCGTATCTGGCTAAACAAGTATACAACTGGCGTGTGGGAACAGATATTGTAGATGAGCGCGGCAACCTGAGATACGATGTGGTTGACCTTGCGGTAACCGGTATATTTGATGAACCCGAAGCAGCGGCTCCCGAACCTAAACAAACTAAAACCAAATCAAAAAAAGCGGAAACAAAAGCCCCGGCCAAGAAGCCGGAACCTAAGCCCAAGCCCGCAAAGCCTGCACCGGATGTTAAGATAGTCCAGCTTGGCACAAAAAACAGCGCGCAGAACACCAAAAAACCTAAAAAGAAAGGGAAATAATTATGTTGGACCCAAGACTTGTTACTCTTGCCAAACAACTTGTTAACTACTCTGTAGCAGTTAAGCCGGGAGATAAAGTGCTAATCACCTGCGGAGACTGCGACCCCAGCTTTGTGGCGTGCCTTGTAGACGAAGTATATTTAGCGGGCGGAATGCCGATAACAAAATACAGTATGAGCCCGATTGGGCTTCATGTGGCTAGACAAGCATCCGAAGATTATTACAAGTTTATGTTTAAAATAAATAAGCCGCTTTACGAATCTATTCAATGTTCAATCAGCTGCGGAGGCGAACTTAATAAGTTTGACGGCAAAAGCATCCCGCCCGAAATCATGAAGACCGCTGCTTTAATTAATAAGCCGTTTTCTGATATAATTGACAAAAACAAAGTTCGTTGGGTAGGCTTAGACTTCCCTAACCCGTCGGTAGCACAGGAAGCCAAAATGGAAACCGAAGAATTTGAAGATTACTTCTTTGAGGTTTGTAATTTTGATTACGCTATTATGGACAAGGCGCTTACTCCGCTGGCGGAACTGATGTTAAAAGCCGACAGGGTGCGGGTTGTTGCGCCGGACACCGACCTTACTTTTAGCATAAAAGGTCAGCTTAACCGGAAATGTGTAGGACACTTTAATATCCCCGACGGCGAGATATTTACAAGCCCTATAAAAAACAGCGTAAACGGTAAAGTTAAGTTTAATGTACCGCTTAACCGTGACGGAAAGGTTTTTACAGATATTGAGTTAACCTTTAAAAACGGTAAAGTTGTTAAGCACAACTGTAGCGACAACAAGGCTTTTGAGCACATCTTAAACACCGATAAAGGTTCACGATATGTTGGCGAATTTGCGTTTGGAATAAATCCGCATATAAAAGAGCCGATGGTCAATACTCTGTTTGACGAAAAAATCAGCGGCAGCTGGCATATGGCTCTCGGCAAGTTTATTCCCGAAACGCCAAACGGCAACGAATCGGCAATTCATATGGATATGGTGCAGATTCAGACGCCCGAATACGGCGGAGGCGAAATTTATTTTGATGATAAGCTTATTCGTAAAGACGGCAAGTTTGTATTGAAAGAATTGAAGGGATTGAATGCGGAAATACTTGGAAGGCAATAACTAAAATTCCCCTTCCCCGAAGGGGTGGACGCCAAAGGCGGACGGGGTAGCCGCCACACAGTGGCGCAAAAGTCTTTTCATACACCCCGGCACTACGTGCCACCCCTCTATCTTAGAGGGGAATTAATAGAGAACAATAAAAACAAGGAGAAATAATTATGGCTAAACCGGCAAAATTTGGTATCAATGGATTTGGGCGCACAGGAAGGCTTGCGCTCCGTGCAGCGGCGGATAACGCAGCGGTTCAATGCGTGGCAATCAACGACCCTTTTATGGACGCAGAGTACGCAAAATATATGCTTATGTACGACACGGTTCACGGGAAGTTTAAAGGCACCGTAGATGTAAAAGGCGGCAAGCTTATTGTAAACGGCAGCCCTATTGAGTTCTATTCCGAGAAAGAACCGGCACTCATACCATGGGGAGCGGCAGGTGCTGATTATGTAATTGACAGCAGCGGAAAGTTTACAAACTATGAGGGTGCAAGCCTGCATTTGCAGGGCGGCTGCAAGAAAGTAATTGTATCCGCACCCGGCAAGGAAATGCCGATGCTTGTAATGGGCGTAAACCACAAAGACTACAGCAAGGCAATGAAAGTGGTTAGCAACGCAAGCTGCACAACCAACTGCCTTGCTCCGATTGTAAAAATTATTGACGATGTATTCGGCATTGAAGAAGGGCTTATGACCACCGTTCATGCGGTAACCGCAACTCAGCTTATTGTAGACGGACCAAGCAAAAAAGACTGGCGCGGCGGAAGAGCCGGCTGCGGCAACATTATCCCGAGTTCAACCGGCGCCGCTAAGGCAATCGGCGAAATTATGCCTAGTCTTAAAGGCAAACTCACCGGCATGGCATTTAGAGTGCCCACGCTTAATGTATCGGCAGTTGACTTAACCGTAAAATTGAAGAATGCCGCCACATATGACGACATTAAAGCTGCAGTTAAAAAGGCTGCAAAGGGCGAAATGAAAGGTCTTGTAGCATACACCGATGAGCCACTGGTATCCAGTGATTTTATAGGCGACAGCCACTCTGCCATATTTGATGCCGAAGCAGGCATTATGCTTAGCCCTAAGTTTGTTAAACTTGTGGCATGGTACGACAACGAGTACGGATATTCAAGCAGACTGATTGATTTAATTAAATATATGCAATCTGTTGATAAGTTTTAATTTCTCTTTATGTGATATTTGTGGGTGGCGCGTAGCTGACGGGGAGTGTGTTTTGCGAAGGCACGTAACACGCCCCGTCAGCTACGCTGCCACCCATATCATAAAGAAGACTTTACAGGAGAAACAAACATGAGATGTCCCAATTGCGGCTCCAGATTTAATAAAGGCCTGCTTGCTTGCAAATATTGCGGAACTACAATAAAACAGATAGAAGAAGCATCGCATTCGGCGGTTGTTCAGGCTAAAGAAGATTACGAGCCGGAAAAGATTGTATACAGCAGCATATGGCCAAACGATATTTCAAGAAACAATGCGTTTTGGCTATGTATGCTATGCGGTATTTTTGGAGCGCACAACTTTTACACCAAACGCTACTTAAAAGCTACCATCGGCCTTGTTATCTGGATGCTTGGCATTAGCCTGTTCTGGCTGCTTATGGCATTAATGCTTGCGGGCGAAATGTATTACGAATTTATAGATACTGTGTTATACGGCGGCGGAGTGCCGGCCGTGTTTCTGGTGGTTGCGTTTTTAATGTGGATGTGGGACTTTTTTAAGATTGTTACCAAAACTTATAAAGTGCCGGTGGTTTTAAAGGATTAATAACTATACATGTGTACAAACAATAAAATTCCCCTCTATAAGAGGGGTGGCAGCCGTCAGGCTGACGGGGTGTGGTTTATTTCATGTTTTATCACACCCCGCCCTTCGGGCACCCCTCTCTAGAGGGGAATTTATAAAAAGGACAAAGTATTTATGGTAAATAAAACAGTTGTGGTTGGAATGAGCGGCGGGGTTGACTCAAGCGTGTCTGCCCTGTTATTAAAGCAGCAGGGCTACAATGTAATAGGGCTGTATATGAAAAACTGGGACGAGAAAGACCCGAACGGTGTTTGCACCAGCCAAGGCGATTTTGATGATGTACGCAGAGTCTGCGAAAAGCTAAACGTCCCATATTATACCGTCAACTTTGCAAAAGAATATCAGGAGAGGGTGTTCTCGTATTTCCTGAACAGCCTGAAAGCCGGCAGAACTCCAAACCCGGACGTGCTTTGCAACCGTGAAATTAAATTCGGACCGTTTTTGGAATATGCACTTAAACTCGGTGCCGATTACATTGCAACCGGCCATTATGCAAGGGTTGCCCCCTGTCATTGCGAGCCTGACCAGCAGAGACGGACAAACGAAGCAATCCCACGGGTAGAATATATATTACAAAAGCCCAAAGACCTAGCTAAAGACCAGACGTATTTTTTAAACCAGTTAAACCAGCAGCAATTAAGTAAGGTTATATTTCCGCTGGCTGATATTACCAAGCCGGAAGTCAGGGAACTGGCAAAAAAGCACGGTTTATCTACCGCCGCAAAAAAAGACAGCACCGGATTGTGCTTTATTGGTGAACGCAACTTCAGAAAGTTCCTTAGTAATTACCTGCCCGCGCAACCCGGTAAAATCAAGTCGCTGGCAGGCGAAGTTGTTGGAGAGCACTGCGGGCTGATGTATTACACCCTCGGTCAGCGCAGAGGCCTAGGCATTGGCGGAAAATCCGGAACCCAAAACGAACGCTGGTTTGTGGCAGATAAAGACTTAAAAACCAACACATTACTGGTTACTCAAGGTGATGAAAGTGTGCTGGACTCAACCAGCTTGACCGCAACCGGATTTAATTTTATCCCCGCCCTGCCTGCACAAAAATCGTTTGAATGCTTTGCTAAATTCAGATACCGGCAAGCAGACCAGAAAGTGTTGGTATCCGTCATTGCGAGCCTGGCCAGCAGAGACGGGCAAACGAAGCAATCCCCCTGTTCTGAGCTGTCAGTTAAAATTACTTTTGCTAAGCCCCAGCGCGCCATAACCCCGGGCCAATACGCCGTGCTGTATGATGAACACGGCAACTGCCTTGGCGGCGGCGAAATAGACAGTGTAAATAAATAAAAATTCCCCTCCTTGGAGGGGTGGCACGGAGTGACGGGGTGGTTTAAAGCAAACTTGCGTTTGGCTACCCCGTCAGGCTTCGCCTGCCACCCCTTCTAAGAAGGGGAATTTTTAGTTTAGTGATACCCGGTTTGTTTTTAAGAAATTATAGTTTTAATTTCCTTAATCTGGTCCAGGCTCAGCACATTAATCTTGTTAAGCGCTTCCTCATAGCCAAGCTTAATTTCTTCCGGATAGTTCCCGGCCTTAGCATTTTTAAGCATGATTTCGGCCAGAGCTATCAGCTCCTGCTTTTCCTCAAACTCAATAGCGAGAATAATCTTTTCCAGAATCTTAAAGCTTAATTCCACCACCTTTGGACTGCTGATTGTTAATTTACTCATTATCTTATCTCCTTAAACTATTTTTAATTATTTCTTTTCGGCCGCAAAGCCGCCATCTGTATATGAATTAGTTGCATTTTCTGGCATATTACGTTCCGAAAACTTTTCAATGTTCGGGTCCAGCAATTTTTTTTCAATTTCTGCTTTCAGCACATCCCTGCCAATTATCTCAACACCCGCCTCAAAAACTCTTGCCTCGTTAAGTTTTTTGCCTTTGGCCAAATCTTCATAGAGTTTTGTTGCAACCTCATCAAAATTTTCATATACGGCTTTTGCAACTTTTTTCTGTAAAACCATTCTATATTCGTTAAAATCTTTTACAGCTTCGGCCACATCGCAAACATCTTCATCAGCATTGTTTTTAAGCAACGCTTTACTTTTTGCAACACTAATGCTTTCCTTTGACTTTTTGTTTACGCCGCCTAGAGGGAGTACGCCATCTTTGTATATCGTACCAAGTATTCCATAGTCTATCGGGTTAATATCGCGCTCACTCTCAAGCAAACCAAAAATCTTTTTGTCTTTCTCATTAAGCGTTTCCGTAATCAGGTCCGCCATTGGCTTAGCAAACATCTTCTTCTTTTCAACAAATATTATGTAAGCCTCAATCGATTCAAATCTTATGTTTATATTAAACTCTCCAGGCCCTTTTTTGCCGTCGTTGTTAGCAGCAGGTAGTTTCGGAACTTCGGGGGTGATATTTCTTAGTTTATCAACATCAACCGGCTCAGGCTTAGGCTCATCAACAATGACCCAGTTTACATCGTCAAACGGCTTGACAGGAGCAAGCGCTTTAGGCTCCTCGGCTTTTTTAGGAGGTTTTTCTTTAAACAAATGCTCCCAGTCTTTGCCGTCTACAAAGTCTTTAATTTTCTGTCTTTCATCTTCCGAGAGTTTGTCTTCCGACTTGACAGCCTTACTAAGTACAACCGCAGGCATCACATTCAAGCCCAGAAACACATCCGGCACAGCAAGATTATAATCCTGCTCGCCGGGCACAAGATTGTTGTAATAAGCAGCGGAACTTTCAAAATACTCGGTTGGTGAAATGTTGGCCTTAGCCGCCACCTTAACTATTGTTTCTATAACACAACTGCCTATGTGCGGCATAATCCAAGTGTTGTTTTTCATATTGGCATTGTCAAGCGTGTTAAGCCATTGAGCCGCCTGTACATGATTGTTTTCTATAAATTCGTTTGCAGTACGCGGGTCGGCAATAAACATCTTAGCAAGCTCAGCAGCAACCAGGTGCGCCGAAACTTTTTTAAACACTTTTTCGTTGTTTTTTCTTGCAACATCACCAACCGGCTTGCCGTCAACAGCTTCATTAAACGTACCCGCCCTTATCATGTCGTTAAAACGCCATTCTGTTAACTGCTCTGCCATACCCACCATAATAGCGTTAGCTTTTTCGGCATTGGTTACATTTTTGCCGTCGTTATAATACAGGGTGCCTCTGGTCTCAACCGGCTCATTAATATTACCGGTTACACGGTTTCTGATTCTGTTTACAATGCCCTTGCTTTTAGCATTGCCCTCTTTAACAAATTTATATGCTCCGCCTTCTGTTATTCGCGGAGTAGCCTTAATATCAATCGATTGAAACAGCATTCCTTTGCTAAGTTCCTGCAAACTGTTAACCAGGCTGGTAATAGGAACATTGAAATCACTGCTCGGCGGCCAAGCAAGAACACCTTCGGGTTTGCGGTCCATAATTCCGGTGTTTAAAACGCCGCCTTCAATATAAGGTGACCATCTGTTTTGCTTTTCGGCCCTCATGAGTGACACAAACTCCAGCGGTGTATACGGAGTATCTGCCCTTAGAGTTTCAATATCCTGAATCCTGTCTGTGTAAACCGCATTGCGCGTGCTTGTTGCACGGTCGGCAGCATATTTCCTCCACATCTTTCCAAGCTCACGCACAACGGTTGCGCCGTTATCAACCTTTTTAAAAGCAACCAGCATATCAAAACCCTGCGCATCAAAAAACGCCTTGCGCATGTTTCTGTTTGTAACGCCGGGCATTACACCCGTAAAATACTCCAGCACCGGAGTATCCTGCTCTATCAAACGATAAGAAACGTCGGCTGCGGTATCTGCATTGGTGTCTTTTAGCTCAAAGTATCTACGGTTGGCTTTAGGCATATAATTGCCTTTCTCAACCGAACCGCGGAACCAGGCATCCCACAAACTCTCGTTTTTTGGCACAAAAGCCTTTGCCATAACTAACCCCCGTAAGTTATTTATGTTTATATTCTATCACATTCAGGAGCAGTTGGCAATACTCTTTTCAAAAAAAGTTCTATTTACCCAAAGCCGCAACTTCAATTACCGCCTCACTGGCCTCAACCATAAAGCTGGTTCTGGACAGCGGACTGGAAATAAAGAAGCACTCGCCTACGCCGGCGGTAACAATTGCATCCTGCTCATCCTGGTTAATCTCACCTGAGTTACGGTACAGGTTAATCAGGTCGGATATGTCGTTTGGAGCCAAGCTGAATATCATTGAATACTGGCTGGCGTTAATAACCGCCGAAGACTGACGCTCCATTTCCGGAGAGCCTACAAAGTCTTTAATGTTTTGAGTAATAACTATCTGCATACCGCTGTACTTACGGATACGCTTTGCCATCTGCGCCATAAAGTCCAGCGCAATGGGGAACTTGGGGTTAATAAACAAGTGAGCTTCGTCTACCGCAACCACAATTTTACGGTTGGTTTCGTATTTCAGGTTAAAGTCACGGTTTTTAAGTATCTCGTTATCCAGATACTTAAACACCAGCAGCATCTGAGCGTTTGCAATGGTCTGGTTACGGTTAACAAGCAGTGACCGGAAGTTGAAACATACAAAGTTTTCCTGCGTCTCAATGCTGGTAGGTCCGTTCCAAAGGTTACTGTTTCTGCCGCCGGAAGCAAATTTCTGAATATAGTTAATCATAATCTGATAGATGCGCGACAGATACTCATCTTTCTGTTTGCCGGCATTTTCCAGTATAAGGTTATACAGGTCGTCAAACACCGGAAAGTCTTCCGGCTTCAACTTTTTAAAGTTGGTGCCGGAACCCATATTCTTGCGTTTATAAACCTCCGCCACAAGCGCGTTAAGCATTTCAAATGCGTCCGGCCCCATACCTTCCAGAATTACCTTAAAAAACTCTTCCAGAAACTGAAGATGCATGGCAAACGAGTCACCGCCGCCGCCCTCGTCACTCTCCAGGCTGGTCATAACGTGGAACGGATTTAAAATACCGTCGCGCGAGGTTCCAACGTCAATAATCTTGCCTTTCATGTTTAGAGCAAGCCGCTTATACTCTTCTTCGGGGTCAATAATCAGTATCTTGGTGTTGTCTGCAGCAAGGTTAGCTAACACCACTTTTGTTGCATAACTCTTGCCTGAGCCGGATTTACCTATAACAATCATATTGCTGTTTACACGCTCGCTGTCACGCCTAAAAAAGTCTACAAACACCGGATACGAGTTGTAGCCCGTGTAAAATCCGCCCGGGTCCTGAAGCGCATTAGAAATAAACGGAAACATTGCGGCAATACTCGAAGTCTGGATACTGCGCTTAAAGTCGTTAACCGGGTCGTACCGCGACATTCCGCCGCCTACAAATGCAGACACCTGACGCCCAAACATCTCACTGTACTTAAAGCCCTGCTGCCGCAGGATTGCCCGTACTTCTTTCTTAACATCTCCCTCGCAGGTGATATGTACATTTACGTCAAACAGTTCTTCGTTTCCAACCTTAAGCTCGGTTAACAGCTGATTTAATGTCTCCAGCTGAGTATTGAGGTCAATCTGTTTACTGGTTTTAAATATACTCTTCAGCTTGCTTTCAACTTCCATAATGCTGCGGTCAATGTTCCTTTCGCTTTGCGCTCTGGGCAGCGGCGTAAAATGCACAACTACCTTAGTGCGGTCAAGGCTGAAAAACGGCCACGCCCAGGCATTTGGTACGTTAATAGGATAATCCATTATAGTAAAGTTGCGGTACTCCTGTTTGTCTACAATGGTTCTGCCCACCTTAAAACTAACCTGCTCGGGCATAGTCCACTTTACATAATCTTTTATTGGAGTAACATCCAAATCGCGTTCGTCAAAGTCTTTGCTGTAGTTGGCACGCAAAAACGCCGCAAGCCCTTTAGCGTTTAATCGCTCGGCAAATATGGGCACAACACCTTGCCGCATACTTTTAATCATACCTTCGGCGGCATTATCAAGCGCCTCGCGGTCATTGTCGTATATTACAATGTAAAAGAAGTCTTTATAAATCTTATCGCCGCGGTTAAGCTCTTCTATGTGCTGCATTCTGGCCTCAAATACGCGGCTCCTTGCCTCTGCCTCGTCCTTGCGCATTTCGTCACTGGAAACCAGCTCCATAATAGCATCAAACTTTTTGTCTTCGTTGTACACATAACCGTCTAAAACCATAGGCTTGGTAATTTTAACAATGCTGGCACTCTGCCCAAGCGTCAGCCTGCGGATAGCATTTGCAAAAGTGCGCATAATCTGTTCCTGCTTATAGTCGTTAAGCAGACCAAACTCTACCGGCCTGATTTCAATCACTTCGGCATAATAGTCTTTGTAATCTATCATGCGGTCGTTTATAATATTTACATACGGCACAAGCTCCTTAATTTCCTTGTGCTTGCGCATAGGATGCTTGCTGTATTTTTTTTGGTACGCCATAAATTTAAACAGAATTCCAAGCGTTGCATACAGCCTCATGCCATCTGCAATCGGCATAAAAAGCGCCGCAATAATAGCGGTCCAGGATATGCCTATATACAGCCGCAAGGTGCCGTCTATGCCCGTGCTGGTTGCAAGCAGAATAATAAAGCCAACCCCTATAGTGGCCAAAATTATATCACCAAGCGTAATGCCGCGGAAAAACTCCATTTTTACCTTGGTCTTGCGCGGAATAAATCTCATATGCGTGCTCCTTTTTGCAGGCAAAAAGAGCCCGCAACTTAATACTTAATATTTAATACTTAATAACTATCGGTCGCTTCGCTCCAAGCAATGCCCTTATTCAGCTTTTAAAGTTTTAAGAGATGCTGTCAACAGTTTCAACAATTCCTTAACGTCTGTCTCCATAGATACAAATTCTGTTTTGTCAATGTAATTTGCTTCATGCAATAGTTCCAGCCAATATTTGGTTTCGCTGGCTTCTTTAAGAGCAATGTTAAGCTTGTTAATAAAATCCGGCTTTGATGCTGCATAATGGCTCTCGGCAATATTGGCACCAATACTAGTCCCGCTTCTTAATATCTGATTGCTTATAACAAATTCACGCTTATTGTCTTTTAAATAATTAAACAACTTTATTACTCTAAGCGAAAATGCTTTACCCTTACCTAAAATCATATTGTCTTTCATAATATCTCACCCTTTACTTATCGGAGCGTAGCGACCCTGAATTATTAAGTTTTAAGTATTAAGTATTAAGTGATAATATTATACCCTAAATTGCTACAAAAACGCAAAGGAAATAAGCAACAAAAACCCCCTGCTTAGCGCAAGGGGTTTTTGATTTAACTGGTTTTAGTTTATCTAGGCGGAAGTTTGCTTCCAAGCTCTCTAAGTGCAGCAGCAACGTCGGCCATCTGGGTTTTCATTGCATGAATACCCTCTGCAGTACGTTCCGCATTTTGTTCTGCTCTCGACTGAGACTGTTCAACAGTAACAGCGGGAGACCTAAGCACGCTTTTTAGCGCCTCCGGATTAAACATTTTTGCTGCCTCTCCCGGCTTTAAGTCTTTTATTGCTTCTGCCAGGTTTTGAGTTCCGGTAACATTTTTGGATATCCACTCCATTCCTATTTTATTAGCACCAAGGTTGGATGCCAGATGCGCATTTGCCTGCTGTGCGCTACTTTCGTGAATACCAAATGTTCTCATTTGCTCCTGATGCCCGCTGAATGCAACCGAACCAAACCCTCCGCTTTGCCGGCTTTCGTTCATCATCCTGCTGATTCCGGTTACACCGCCAATGCTCGCAAGCAATCTGCCTTCCTTACTGGTTGGGTCAACCCAACCTTTTTTAAGGTCACCCATCATTCTTCCAAGCCCGCCGCCGCCAAGTTTATCACCAATAGCACCGGCAACCGCACCTCCAGCCTTTCTTGCCCTTCCTGCCGCTCTTGTTGACAAACTCCCACGCTCTGTCCTAGCCTTATGTGCATTGTTATACGCCTCTTGCTTTACTGCCGCAGCTGCTTCGTCTCCTGCCTGTTTCTGAGCATCATTCATTTCTGCACCAGTAGCATCTCTTCCATTCTTTTCTTTAAAGTCTTTGTTAAACTTAGTCCAGCTAAAGTTATCCATAGCTTTTTTTCTGGCTTTTTCTTGATCTGCACCAGACAGTGCCGCTGCCGCATCACCAGCTTTCCTGGCCTTTTTATCTATCCTGCCGTCTCTCCAGCTCTTGCCCAGCTGCATACCCAGCTTGCCTGCGGTAAGCGCTGCTGCACCACCTCGGCCGGCCAGTTGCATAACGCCTTTTTTGTGGTCTTCTCCCACCTTAAGCGCGTCTTGCGCGTCAACAAGGCTGCTAATCAGCTGGCTGAACTCCTTAACCGCAACAAGACCGGTAATTATAAACAGCTTGTGCACTATTGCGTTAAACAGCCCCGCACCGGGCATACTTGCCGGCCACAGGTTAATACTAAGCAGCATAGGCGCAATTACAAAAAACAAATTAAGCCCAAGTATCGGCCCATACGCCGATATAACCCGTTTAATAAATTCGGCCCGCCATTTTTCGTATTTCTTGCCGTTGTCCAGCGGCATTAATGCCACCAGCGGCGGACTTGCCACAAACAGTATTGCAAGCTCGTATATACGCTGAATTACACCAATTACGGTAACCAGCAATATGCTGCAGGCAATAAAGCCTCCCATAAACCCAAGCATATAGTTGTACCGCAGCAGGTCATAAAACGCCCATACCTGAGTGGGCTTAAGTATATCAAACTTCTGAACATTTACGTTTGCATTGCTGAATATCATCCAGCTGTGTATTTTTGGGTCACCGCCCTTCGCATATTCCATAACGTGCGTACGATTTGCCGGCTCCTTGTATGTACTCTTGGTAGGGTCATCCAGCGGAACACCGTTTCTGAAAGCATCGTCAACCATGTCCGCAACCGTAAATGTAATAAATCCCCCGGATGGCGGCACAAACACGCCTCCATACGCGGAGAGTAGGCTGTTTGAAAACGTGGGGTTGTTCCGCGCCCGGTTGCTGTCATACGCCGCCGCATAAAACATCTGGCCGCTTATGGTTACACTGCCCCCGCCGGTAGCGGCATCCAGACTGCGCAAAATAACATTGCTTATCCAGATACCCAGCAAACATACAATAGGCACCATTGCAAAGTAGAACAGGCTTTTAAGTGCCTGCCCCCAGATTTTACTTTTGGGGTTTGCGCCCTGCACGGTCCACTCACTTCTGATAATTGCAACAATGGTAGCCATAAACAGCATTACAATGCTTACACCAAGCACCGCAAAAAACACAGCCAGTATCTGCGGACTAAGTAATAAGCTATAAACTATATCCCCCGATATTGGAGTATCCGAGCCGCGCATATAGTAAACATCAAGGCCAACAATTTTACGGAATATGCCCTGAATAACGTCCATTAATATAAAGAAGCCGGCCTGAAACACATATAAGAAGTTTGTTGCAATCATGCCGATAAAGCCATAAAACATATTTGCCCAGTGACCAGGCTCAGTCCAAAGTTGAACAGTGGACCAGAGACCGTTCAATATATCTAAAATCCAGTTAACCGGGGCCATAAGAGTATTAACCACTCCGTCAAACAACCCACCAAGTTGTGAAAGCGCAAACGGCCTCATTTATTATCCTCCCGTATTCCATCTCCCATCCTGTTTCTACATTCTAGCAAAATTCAACAAAATTGTAAATAGTTTTAACTAAGTTGTAAATGTTTATTCTCTTATAATTCCCATTCCGTATCAATTCCCCTCCATATCAATTCCCCTTCCCTGAATGTGTGGCACGCGCCAGCGTGAAGGGGTGGCCAAACAGTTATGCATCCGTATCAATTCCCCTTTAAGATAAAGGGGTGGCAGCGTAGCTGACGGGGTATGTGAAAAGGCTGATTTAATTTTTTAACGCTGGATGCCACTTTAACATTGTCATAACACCGTCTAAATTA
>Ga0123353_10000070_pt1 | contig 112882 bp, 98 predicted proteins | sample TergutLab28metaG_3_FD_92763 | JGI IMG/M metagenome (GOLD analysis project Ga0123353, IMG submission 92763) | Labiotermes labralis P3 segment gut microbial communities from Petit-Saut dam, French Guiana - Lab288 P3 | ecosystem: Host-associated > Arthropoda: Insects > Digestive system > Gut ...
AGCGGCAACCGCTGCTACCGCCCTGCGCTTCGCTCCGGTTGGTCTCCTTTATTTTCTATTATTTTTGGCAATAGACGAAATCGTCTTTTTTGCCTTAAATACCCATGAACATTTTACACTAAGTTGATTTACTTGGGGTAATTCATTAAAGATGTTACTATTCAAACGTCACTCGCCCTTGTCATTGCGAGCCACGTAATGGCGCGGCAATCCATTAACTCAGCGTTCCTGTTCCCATCCCTGTTCGAGGGGTTCGGGCTGCCGATACTTGAAGCAATGGCGCGCGGCTGCCCCGTTATAACATCAAACGTCTCCAGTATGCCGGAAGTAGCTGGCGATGCTGCGATTTTGATAGACCCGTACAACACGGAGCAGTTAACGCATGAAATTGAGCGGGTCGTATTGTCGGACACCCTGCGAGCTGAAATGAAACGCAAAGGCTTGGAACAATGTAAAAAATTCTCATGGGACAAAACCGCCGCAATGACAGAGGATGTTTATAAGGCGGCAGCGCTTTAAAACTAAGCGACTCCGAATTTGCACCTGTCTATATCCTTGACTGCTGCATGGCAATTAACCCGTGGTTTGATGGGGTTGGTCTCCAAATAACTGAAGTAAAGTGCTACAAAAATATGAAACAAAAAGCTCCAATATGTTGAAATGGTATTGCATTTTACACATGATGAGTGTATAATTCTTAGTAATTCATGCATTAAGGTAGTTTGATATGCGTTACATAGAAAGAATTACAGATAAAGAAATAAAGGAAAAGATGTCAGCAACCGGTGCAATTGTCATCAGAGGTCCTAAGTGGTGCGGGAAAACGACAAGTGCAAAACAGATAGCTAAAAGCGTTTTAGACATGCAGAATCCGGATCTGCAAGAAAACCATCTGGAGCTGGCAAACACAAAACCTTCTTTGTTGCTGGAAGGGGAAAAGCCGCGATTAATCGATGAATGGCAAATAGCCCCGAAACTATGGAATGCAGTCAGATACTCGGTAGACAAAATCTCCAAACCCTCACAGTACATATTAACCGGCTCGGCTTCACCGGTTGATGATAGTACCATGCATACAGGTACAGGAAGATTTGCATTTGTTACTATGAAACCAATGACACTTTTCGAATCGGGAGAATCGAAAGGTACTGTATCATTGCAGGATTTGCTTTCAGGGATGACAGACATAGATGGAAAGCGTACAGACTTAACATTTGAGAGAATAGCTCATGTTCTATGTCGCGGCGGATGGCCAAATGCTATAAATATGAGTGAGAGCAACGCACTGAAGGTTTCGCGAAACTATCTTGAGTTGCTTTGCGAATCTGATATTTCCAAGGTTGATGGCGTCAAAAGAAACCCGATACTGGCAAGGGCAATTCTTAAGGCGTACGCTAGACATATTTCTACAATCAACTCCAATAAATCCTTATACGATGATATAACGGCTAATTATGCAGATGTAAGTGACAGGACTATAATCGACTATTTAGATGCATTGAAAAGGATATATGTTATTGAAGAAATCGAAGCGTGGAATCCAAATATCAGATCCAAGACTTCGATTAGAACTGCACCAAAGAAAAGTATGGTTGACCCTTCTATTGCTACTGCGGCTCTTGGCTGTTCTCCCAAAGAACTAATGCTTGATATAAAAACGTTTGGTTTGTTATTTGAAAATCTTGTTAACAGGGATCTGCAAGTCTATGTTAACTCCATCGGAGGTCACTTGAAGCATTATCGCGACAGATTCGGACTGGAATGTGATAATGTTATCCATTTTCACAATGGTAAGTATGCTTTGGTAGAAGCTAAACTCGGTGGAAACAGGATAAAAGAAGCTGAAAAACACTTACTAAGCTTAAAAAATCTTATTGAAACAAAAGAGTCAAGGCTTGGATCACCGGCTTTTCTTATGGTAATAACCGGTACCGATCTGGCATATACAACTGAAAACGGGGTTCTGGTGGTACCTATCGGCTGTTTAAGGTGAGCGGTTTCATCACGGAGGCTCTGACGGATGAACCGTCTCCACCCCTAAAGATTCTTATATAAATCCTCCAGCATTTCAATGTATTGCCTGAGAGCCGGCTCTACAGCCTCGGCATCTTCTGTGTCTGCATAACCTCGCAATACGCTACGAAATTCTTCTGTCATTTTAATGAACGCACTTTCCCATGGCTGTTGATGAGATTAGGACACTCTACATAGGTAATTGTGTCTGAATTTAATGCCAACTGTATAATGTTAACAAAAAATTAATATGCTAAATATCTGTTGTTAAAGTTCATGGTTTTCTACATTGTGCATTACGAAGCGTGAAAATTATCACCACTAAAGTGTGACTTACCTACATTTGTGGTGATTTTTGACGTTTGTTGAGCACCTTGTGCTATATATCTCATTGTGGTATCTTATGTTCCCGCTGCTGACACGGTTTGTATTATCCCGAAATTTAGCTTGTGTTTAACAGCAAAACATCTTAAAATGGAAAGGTAAGCTTGGTGATATACTCGAAAAGCAAACCGATTATATGACCCCGCTGGAAATGTGGCTTATATTCTTGCGTTATGCAGACGATGTAAAAAAGCGTGATTTAGTAAATGACATACTTTACCGGAGGGAGACTATAACCATGGCAGCAAATGTATTATCTGAAATAACCCAAGAAGAGCATATGCGAGCTAAACGCATGAGCCAACGTAAGTATGAAACCGATATGGCAAATAATTACCTCGTAGGCGTCAGTGTCGGCAGAGCTGAGGGCAAAAAGGATGTAGCAAAAAAACTTAAAACAATGGTGATATTGCCGAATGCGCAGATTGCGGAGATATCAGGTCTCTCAATTGCAGAGATTGAAAAGCTATAAACAAGATGACTATGAGAATCATGCTAATGAAAAGAAAGGACAACCCCTAAAGATTCTTATATAAATCCTCCAGCATTTCAATGTATTGCCTGAGAGCCGGCTTTACAGCCTCGGCATCTTCTGTGTCTGCATAACCTCGCAATACGCTGCGAAATTCTTCTGTCATTTTATTAAACGCACTTTCCCATGGCTGCATATTACCGCTGTTGGTTGAATCGTGATCGGCCCCGCTGCTCGACGGAGTACCGGGTCTTCTGCTGACGAATGTTCCTTCGTTTATTTCATCGATCACTGCGGAAACATCTTCATGAGTGCCGGACGACAGCTCCTTTAGCTGCTTTCTGGTTATGTGCGTTGTGACGGAGAGAATGTTAGATTTAATGTCTGGTGATTCTTCTCAATTGATGCCAGCTCTTTCTCACTCAGCACCGGCAAAATTCGTTTAAACTCTTTATCAATGGTTATATCATTCGCATTTGTAAGTGTATAATATGTATATTCTTGTTGCAGCATAATATCATTCCATCCTTTCGTATTTAATAATTCGCTTTTACAAAACTCTACTGGATTATACAATATTTCTTTGCAAGTTTGAATAAAATGTTTCAACGATTACAAAGCTGCGCATGGTTACAAAGCACGCATTGTGTTTATTTTTGCGTTATGGTATAATCCGAAGAATGCGAGAGTTAGACTTTTGCCATTATAACGCAGTAGGAAAAACTAATATATGAGAAAATAACTGTATGTTCTTAGCACTCTTTGGTATAATTTTGGTATAGATAAAACAATTCATAAAGACGAGGCGAGGAGACCAATATGGAACGATTTAATCGAATTAGTCATGATGTAAATATAATGGGTGGGAAAGCATGTATTACAGGTACACGCATAACCGTTGGTGCAATACTTACACTTATAAGTGAAGGCATTTCAAATGAAGAACTTCTTGTTCAATATCCCTATTTAACAGAAGATGATATCATTGAAGCACTTCAATACGCTGCTTGGGCAGTTGGTGTCAGAGAAGATGCGGTGGCATTTGCGTGAGAGTTTTAGTTGACATGAATATACCTTTAGATTATTCGTATTTACTGAAGGAAAAAGGTGTTGAAGTAATACTGTGGTATGAAGTTGGGTCACCTATGGCACAGGATGAAGAGCTTATTAGATATGCAAATAACAATAACTGTGTGATTTTGACATATGACCTTGATTTTAGTGCCATTTTATCGATGACACGTATATTAAAGCCCAGTATAATACAACTGCGAATATCGTATATCAGCGCAGATAGAGCCGTAGATATGATTGTTGCTGCTATGCAACGATATTCAAGTGAGTTAGATCAGGGTGCTATCCTTTCTATTAATCCGAAGAAAGCGAGAGTTAGACTTTTGCCATTATAACTCGTAATATAATCGGAAAAACTCCAATAAGCATCTCTGACGCTGACGGTTGAATCGTCCCGGGCACTCTACGCGAGGAAATGAAACACAAAAGCTTGGAGCAATGCAAAAATTCTCGTGGGACAAAACCGCCGCGATGACAGAGGACATCTAAAAATAACAGCAGATATCTAAACGATACATATTAAAGTATGAGGATGATCAGGATGAGCATAAAAATGAAAGAACAAGCGTTGATCTGGGGTGCGGGATACGATGGGTTATTCTATAAATGGAAACTGATGCTTACACATGATGTAGTAGGATGGGTTGATAATGATATAGAAAAACAGGGAACGATAGTTGAGAACATTCCAGTATATTCGGCAACTGATTTACTTTCAAAATTTGAGAGAAATACATTGATAGTTGTTTGTTGCCGTTCATACATGGACATACAGAAGCAATTGTATGCAATGGGCTTTATAAATGTGGTGTGTTCAAATCTGCATGTTGACGATTTTTGGTCAACTTTAGTCAAGGGTATATTCTTCCCAAAAGATGCAGAATCCTATTCTGTCTGGGGGGAAGACTTGATCGTAGACGCTATTTTCAAGGCTATTCAAACAAGTCCTCCAAAGTATGCTGAAGTAGGCGTTGCAGCGCCTGTTCACGGCAGCAACACATATTTATTCTACAAGCGAAATATCAATCATTCGGGCATACTTGTTGAGCCGGACATATCATATGAGCGATACATACGGCTAATGCGCCCGAGCGACAAGTATATATCGGTGGGCATAGGTGTAGACAGAGGGACATACCGGTTCTTACGTACCGGAACCGGAGTGTCTACTTTTTGCGATGAAATGGCTAAATTATGGTGTAACATTGCCGGTGTCCCCGAGATGACAGCCATCGACTCTATTCAAGTAGTGACTTTTGATGATGTATTTTTAGGTGAAGGCATCCAGTATTTATCAATAGACATTGAGGGATGGGATAAAAAAGTTTTGTGCTCAATAGACTTCCAAAAATATCCGGAGCTGTTAGTGGTAGTCTCAGAGACTCAATCTGATACTGATGTTAGGAATCATATGTTGTCAAGCAGATATGCCTTTTTTGCGTCAACAAGAGATAATGAAATATATATTAAAGAAAGTATATTGGAGCAAGTGCTTGTAAATTATGAGTGCAGACGTATTTATGATTTCATGAAATATCTGGACGCAAGGGAAGTAAGCTGGATGCTATAATACGTAGACTATTCAGAAAGGTTATATAAATGAGCAACAGGAACAATCAAGCCGAAATAGACGCTGAGATACAATCGTTATTTTCAAATAGAGCACCCATATACAAAACAATAGAAGAACTGTGGCAATTTTGTGAAAGCCATAGTAGTATCTATATTTATGGTGTTTGCGGAATGTCCTCGAACATACACGAGTACCTAAGAATTCTTGGAATAAAAATAAAAGGATATGTCGTTAGCGATGACCGCATCAGCTACTATAAGAAATTACAAGTACACGGAGTCCCGATATTATCATTGAATAAAGTTCCTAATCTTACGAATATAGGATTCATACTGGGATTACCCGATATATACTATAACGAAGTTATTTATAATCTGAGACAAAGAGGCTTTTTGGATTTCTTACTCGTGAGAGATTCCGACAAGTTACTTATTGGTGGGAAAATACGGAATCCTACTAAGGAAACGCTTTTTTTCGGATTTAGTATTGTAGAGCACTGTAATCTGGGATGTAAAATGTGCGCTGCTTTTGCACAACTATCTGATGAAAAATACATGGATATCGATGCTTTTAAACGCGATATGCTCAGATTACGGGAGTTAGTAGGCAATGATTTTTCCGGAGCAATAATTCTTAGCGGCGGCGAGCCTTTACTGCACCCCGGAGTAAGCGAATTTATCACTTTGTCTCGCAATATATTTCCGTCAGCATATTTGCTTGTAGGAACAAACGGTATAAAATTGCTTGATATGGATATATCGTTTTGGAGTGCTCTGCGGGAATGTGGCTTTACTATTGCATTAACAACATATCCAATCAATGTAGATTACATCGCTGTAAAGGACAAGGCAAACCAGTTTCAAGTGAATATGTATGCGACTTCGATACTTGACTCCATTGACTCAAACCCTACTGACAAATTAACGCTGAAGTACCCTCTTGACATGACCGGAAAACAGCCGTTTGGTAATTTTATATGCTGTTATGAGTTTAATCAATTCGCCGTAGTAAACGGTGGGAAGGTATACGCTTGCAGCATTCTCCCGTTTATACACAGATTCAATAAGTTTTTCGCAAAGGATTTGGTGGTTAGCAAAGAGGATTATCTCGATATCCATCAGGTTAAGGATTTTATGGAACTGGCAAACTTCCTGAGTAAACCTCCCGCTTTTTGTAAGTACTGTGATGTGAAAAACAGACGAGCTGTTGGTGTTTGGGAGTATAGTAAAAGAACCATTGACGAATATATAGACTAGGATATATATAATGAGAACTGTGGATGAGCAAAACATAATTTTCTGCGATAGCTTGCTTAGGTTTGTGAAACTTGATGGCAAGAGTATTCTGGATGTTGGTTGTGGAAACGGCGATTTGGTCAGATACATTGCGGAAAAGTACTTGCCCGAGTATATTGCCGGAATTGAACCGGCATTAGTTGAGTACTGGGACTCTGACGAGCAAGAGGGAAAAAACTGGTGTGTCAAACATGGTAATGCCTATAGTTTGGATTACGACGATAACACATTCGATGTGGTAGCAAGTCTTTCAACTTTTGAACACATCGGTGATATTCCAACAGCTCTGTCCGAAATAAAGCGCGTTTTGAAACCTTATGGCCGTTTTTATGCGGAGTTTTCACCAATTTGGACATCCGCAGCCGGACATCACTTTCTTCATGGAAAAGATCGTAGCTGGAATCCCGAGCATCTTTTGGCAATTCCGGCATGGGGACATTTATACTTATCGGAAAAAGACATGAAGCTCAAGCTTGAGAAATCATTTTTAGATGAAAAGCTTATATGCAAAATTCTTAATTTTATATACAGTAGCGATTATATCAATCGCTATTCACGTACAATGTTATCGCAAGCTTTAGCTAACTCAAATATGATAGTCCGATATTATGAAGAAAGAGTATCGTTTAACAGGCTTTGGGCGATAAACGGTGTAGGTGGTTCAGAACTTACAGAAGACATAGTTTCAGCCATTGCTGAAACAAAGTACAGTGTTTATGATTTGGGGGTCGTTGGATTACGTGTTTGTCTTGAAAAATATGCCGCACTTCCATAATGGAGAATAATAATGAGTGATAATGAGCAATTAAAAATGCTTGCTGAGCGAATTGATTCACATATACATCTTGCGGGGAAAAAGGTTCTTGAGATTGGTTGCGGAAACGGAGATTTGCTTAAACTCATAGCCGAAAGTTATGATATAGCACATATCACAGGGGTTGATTCATCTCTGTCCGGCTGGTGGGGGATTGGGGAAAGTGTTGGCGCAAACTGGTCTGTCTGCGATGGCAACGCAGAACGATTATGTTTTGATGATAACAGTTTCGATGCAGTTATATCCTATGCGGCATTTGAGCATATCGAGAATGTAAAGCTGGCATTATCTGAGATAAAACGGGTTATGAAGCCATATGGAAGGTTTTATACCGAATTTAGCCCCATTTGGACGTCTATTGTTGGCCATCACTTTGTAGCAAAAGACGAAACATTATTCAACCCTAGTCACCTGAAGCTCATTCCACCTTGGGGCCATCTATATATGAACGAACTCCAAATGCACGACCATTTACATGAGCAAACTGAAGAGGATGCCTTAATAGATGAAATTTTGTACTTTATTTACCACAGCAGCATAATAAACCGCCTTGGTAGGAATGATTTCCTTGATATCATTGTAAATTGCGGAATGATTATAAAAATGTACCAAGAGACGATTGCATTTAACCGGCTTGCCATACTGGGAATGGAGAAAGCTTCTGAGTTAACTGCCGATATACTTAAAAAAATCGTGTCTGCCGGTTATGATGCCACAGATATTGGTGTACTAAGTATGATGGTTCTTCTTGAAAAATACGAGAGTATATAGATTGTTTAATAGATTGGGGCAGATACAGTAATGCGAAAGAGAATTTTAACTGTTAACTTCTATGATATCCTTCACGTAAATCATGGTGGAGGAAGCTTCTGCGTTCGCGGACTACAAAGCGCTCTATCGAAATGGTTTGATATTACGTTGGTGTCATATCATGATGAGTATGATATTTATAGCAGTCGGATATGGATTAATAAAAATCTGTGTGTAGCTTCTATTCCAAAACCCGACACGTTGAGAGATACGGAAAAGAGATTTTACCGGGAGGAAGGGTTTGAAAAGGTTGACATTTTCTTTGATCCGTCACTACCTGCAACTCGATATTACGCAGATTTTGTTGAGTTAATGGATCCTATATATGAGATTGCTGCAGATTCGGACATATTGATAACGGAACACCCATATACATACAGATTATTGAAACAAGCCGCGCCTGGTAAGTGTATTTGGTATAGGGCTCATAATGTGGAATATGACTACAAAAATAAAGCATGGCAGCACTGTGAAAGCAAAGAGGCGTTGTTAAACGAGGTTTATGATCTTGAAAAAGAGTGCTGTGACGGATGTGACTTGATACTGACAATAACAGAAAAAGATGCCGAAAGATTTCATATGCTGTATAATGTACCGAAGTCAAAGCTGTTGAATATTTCAGCCGGTATAGATACATCATTTTTTGTGTTGCCAAGCGAACGAGAAAAGCTATCAATGGATTATGAGGAAAGTGCATTCTTTATATCGAGTTACGCAGAAGCCTCAGCGGATGCGGCAAGGCGGGTATCGGCACTTGCGATTAAAACACCGAACATTATGTATTATATTGCCGGAAGTGTCTGCGGTGCGATAAAGCAGTGTGATGCGCCCGGAAACCTGTGTCTTTTAGGCATGATTTCTGATGAGCAGAAAATAAAGTATCTGATTCAAGCTGACTTTGCATTAAACTTGATTGATAGCGGCTCCGGGATGAATATCAAGATGCTTGAGTATTTCGCGTATGGACTACCAACTATTACTACTGAATTTGGTTTGCGCGGGATATCTGCCAAGGATGGAACTCATTGTATCACTACATGTCTAAAGAATGTCGAGGATACAGTAAAATCATTTTGTGAGATGGGAGATTCAGCGCGCGACACAGTTGCAAAAAATGCATATGAGCTGGTCAAGAGTGATTATAGCTGGAACGCTTGTGTTGATCGCATACTTAATCATCTGTCTGAGAGCAATAAGGATTTTTACGAAGCCGTTGTAAACTCAACCTTAAATGACATGGATAAGGACGCTGATGCTGATACATTAGAATTAAATCTTGACAGATCCCGGAAGTATTTTATCTTTGGAGCCGGGTGGTTTGGTGCTAAGTGTAGAGAAATGTTATCATCACTTGCTATTACTCCTATTGGATTCATTGATAATAACTCATCACTGTGGGGGAGTATGGTCAAAAAAATCCCCATTTACCCGCCGAGTGAGTATTTCAAAGCATCTGACGCGAACATTATCATAGCGGCAGGCGTTTCTTTCACCGTTGATATATTATGTCAATTAGTTGATAGTGGGATTCCATTAGCCAATATCTTTCTTGCGTTTGATGGTGTCAATCTGTACTCATGTGGAAAACGTATAGGTTATAATCCAGATTATTACGATGTTGAGAAGTTGTTAAAATTTGGCAGGAAGCGGAGACGTGAAAATGGAGCGGCAGAAAATCACGGTCATTAATTTTTATGACATACGTCAATTACATCACGGTGGCGTACGGGTTATGCAGGGGCTTTATAGTGCGTTGTCTGAATGGTTTGATGTTACCCTTGTGACATTCCATGAAGATTTGGATATTTTCTCTGATAAAATATGGATAAACAAAAAGCTCTACTTATCCACTATTGCAAAATCCGATGAGCTTAAAGAAATCGAGAAGGAATACCATAAGGAAGTCGGTTTTGACAATATGGGTATTATCGACCCGTCACTGGCAGCATCTCGATATTATGCTGACAGGCCGGAACTCGTTAGTGCCATACAGAAAATAGCAGAGGATTCGGCAATTGTTATCACCGAGCATCCTTATACGTACAGGGTATTAAAGCGGGCTATCCCCGCAAAAACTATTTGGTACAGGGCACAGAATGTAGAGTATGACTACAAACATATGGCATGGAGGCATTGCGAGAACCATGAAGCCTTAGAAAAAGAAGTTTATGATCTCGAAAAAGAATGTTGTGATGGGTGTGATTTAATTTTAACTATAACTCAGGCAGATGCAAACAGATTCCACAAACTGTATAAACTGCCGGTGTCAAAGCTCCTAAGTATCTCGGCAGGTACTGATATTTTCTCTTTTAAATTGCCCGGCGAGAGGGAAAAGCTGTCGGCGGACTACAACGAAAGCGCACTGTTTCTTTCAAGCTACATAGAAGCTTCGGCAAATGCGGCAAGGCGAGTACTTGAACTTGCTAAAGCTACCCCCGCGGTAATGTATTACATGGCTGGAGATGTATGCCGCGCAATAGAGCCGAACGATGTGCCCGATAATCTCCTTCTTTTAGGTATTGTGTCTGAAGAGGATAAAGAGAAGTATCTCAACCAAGCTGATTTTGCATTAAATCTAATAGAAGGCGGTTCAGGGATGAATGTGAAAATGCTCGAGTATTTCGCTCATGGGCTGCCGGTTATTACAACTGAATTCGGGAAGCGAGGGATTTCTGTTACAGACAAAACACATTGTTTAGTGACAAGCATAGAAAACGTAGAAAACGCTGTGAACAGGTTCTGCAAAATGGATAGAACAAAACGCGATGTTATGGCAGTAAACGCATATGAGCTGGTCAAAAGTGAGTATAGCTGGAATAATTGCGTTGACCGCATACTTGAGTATTTATCCGAAAACGATAAGCGATTGTATGAAATAATAAGAAATACGCATTTAGTTGATTCAAAGACGGAAATCGGCAACAATTCCATAGAAGTGAATCTAGATAAGACGCGGAAGTATTACATATTCGGTGCAGGGTATTACGGGAAGAAATGCATGTCTTTGTTATCCGGGCTTGGTATTATCCCAATCGGAATCATCGACAACAATACATCGTTGTGGGGAAGCATTATTAATCAAGTTACAGTGTATCCTCCGCAACATTTCTTCAAAGAAATCGAAGCTGATATAATCATTGCCACACAGTTCTTTTTTCCCGCAATAGACATTTTGCGCCAACTGGTCGACAACACCGTATCTTTAAATAGAATCTATCTTGCCATTGAAGGCATTAACTTATTTTCATGCGGGAGCAACAAAGGGTATAACCCAAATTCTTACAATGCGGGAAAACTGGTGGAATTTAGCAAGGAGAGGCAGAAGCATCAATGAAGGTCAATATTGAAGCGCAGTATATATGCGTTACCAAAGAAAACATCCGGGGCATACAGACCTATACAATAAATCTAATAAAGAGTCTAGTCATGAGAAGAAAGAATGATTATTCAATATCATACTTCGACCTTAATAAGGAACGTGGTAACAATAAGTATATTCGGGAGTATATTGGAAATGATGTTTTGAGGTCTATTCGTGAACATGAATGTAATAGCACAGGATTCTTTGAGCTACAAACTAATGGGGAAGGAGTTTATGGCAAGTCGTCATATAATGACATAACAGGTGCCGTCGCAGATGTATTTCATTTTGTTCATTTCGAAACCATACCATTTGAGTTAAACGGGAAAATGGTAGTAACTATACATGATTTACTGCCGCTGTTGCCAAAAGCACACAATTGGTTTGATGAGAGTTATTTATTTCATGCTCCTCCTAACTGTGCAAGAAGCCTTAAGTTTCTGGAAAAAAAACCACAAACTATAATCATTGCGGATTCATACTCAACAAAAGCAGACATTATGAATTATTCCGGGATAAAACAAGAACGTGTTTTCGTTGTACCTTTAGCGCATGATGCGACTATCCATTATCCTGAAAAAAACCAAGCACTCCTAAAGACAATGAAAATTCACAGTCCTTTTTTACTTTATTTAGGGGAGTTGGATTTTCGTAAAGGCATAGTCGACATATTTGATGCATTTGAAGTAATAAAACCGAATTTTCCTGATTTAAAACTGGTCCTTGCAGGATTCCTAAAAACGACTACATCACCAATCCATGAGAAACTCAGTGAGTTTCGTTATATCAATGATGTAATATTGACCGGATTCGTAAACAACGAACAAAAAAGGGCATTACTGTCATCCGCTTCGGTTTTCTTGTTTCCGTCAGAATACGAGGGTTTCGGCTTGCCGGTACTCGAAGCGATGGCTTGCGGCAGTCCTGTAATTACAACAAACGTTTCCAGCTTACCTGAGGTTGGCGGCAATGCGGTTGTTTATGTTTCTCCAAACAACCCGGAACAGCTTGCATATGAAATAGAGTGTTTGCTCAACTCTGAGAGCCTGAGAAATGAATACATACAAAAAGGATTTAAACAATCAAGTAAGTTCTCATGGGACAAAACCGCGCAGATGACAGAAGAGGTTTACAAAACAGCGCATGAACAGAGGTAATAAGGATGAAGATTAATATTGATGTACAACAATTATGCATTTCTCCACACGAAATACGCGGCATTCAGAACCATATATTAAATCTTCTTCGAAGCTTGCTAAAAAGAGGCGTTAATGAGTACCATGTATCTTTTTTCGACAAAGACGAGCAGGGCGGATATCTGCAATTGCTTAGACAGAATATTGACGAGAAATGCTTAAATGTCATTCATATCAACGAGTGCGCTACTTTGGATTGTCAGTCTATTACAGATGGAGTATATTATAATAATACATCACTATATGATGCAAAAACATACAGTGAATATATAGGTGTAGATTTTGATTTATTGCATTTTCCACTGTCTAATTATATTCCCAGAAATATTGATAAAGCATGCGTTGTAACTGTCCATGACATTATACCAATGATCAACCCTATGAGGCTATACCTTCCCGAAAGGTATGTAACGGAGTTCGAGAACTCTATGCATAATATCGCAAGCAATGAGAAAATAGCGGTTATCACAGTTTCTGAAGCCACAAAGAATGATTTGCTACAGTTTACTTCAATATCTGAAAATCGTATTTTTGTTGTGCCAAATGGATATGACAATGCAGTGAATTATCCTGACAAAAATGAATCGGTTTTGCGTAATCTAAGGATTAGCTCGCCGTATCTCTTTTTCTTGGCGGCACATGAGCCACATAAAGGTATATTAGATATTATTGATGCGTTCGATATTATAAAGACTAAGCACTCAGGCATTACTTTATTACTCGGTGGGCAAAAAAGTAATATTGAGAGTTATAACTTTACATTAAAGAGACGTATCGAAAGGAGCTCCAACAAAGATGACATAATTCAACTCGGATTTATAAGTGAAATTGAGAAACGGGTTTTGATGTCGTGTGCTGAAGCTTTCCTGTTTCCATCGGAGTATGAGGGTTTCGGATTTCCTGTTTTAGAAGCTATGGCTTGTGGGTCACCGGTGATTACAACTAATGTATCAAGTTTACCGGAAGTATGTGGTGACGCTGCGTTATATGTTTCACCAAGGCAGCCGGAATTACTTGCGTATCAAATTGAGCGATTGCTTGATTCACGGCAGTTGTGTGATGATCTTGTTACAAAAGGGCTTGTACAAGCATCAAAGTTTTCGTGGGATGAGAATGCGCGCTTGACCGAAGAAGTATATAGAATTGCACACGACCGGTATAGAACTGGTCAATCCTTTGAGGTGAAAGCACCGGCTATGTCAAATAAAACAAACAGGAGGCATTACCCAATGATAAATCAAATTAATGAAAATCTACCAACAGTACTGTATGGAGCAGGAAAAAATGCAAAAAACGCATATGAACAGTTTCTGGAAAAGGGAATCCAAGCTGTGTGCTTTGTAGATAAAGACCCGTCAAAATGGGGCAATTCCGCATATGAGGGCTGTCCGATTGATGTGTGCTCCTTAGATGAGGCAACGAATAAGTATGGTGACTATAATTTATATATCACAGTTGGGTCAGCACCAAAATATAGTATTATGGCATATTTAACTGAAGACAAAGGAGTTCCGATTAACAGGATTATAAATTATGAGCCATATATAAAGCGAAAAAGCTGCATCTTGCTTGAAACGACAATAGCTCCGCTTGGTGAGCGTGATGTCGGGTTGTGCCGGGGTGGACGCCTTATCAATGTGACACAAATGCCGACAGTAAAATGGACAGACGATGCCGTGGAGACTCTTGATAGCTTTATGACGTTACGCAATGAGTTGTTGGACGAAATCCAAACCTCGCCTGAAAAATCGCCATGTGATGGATGTATAGTACTAAGGGAGCAAATGTGGCCTGCCGATTATCGAGTCAAAGACTACGTTTTATCTACCGAGCCAAGTTCTATATGTCAGTTTAAGTGCATGTACTGCTATGCCGGACACTATGGCAACAGCGAAATTGAAGCAAAGCGTTCCACTGATATAAGGTTTGACAGACGTGTTGATTTACTTCTGGAACTGGAAAAACGAGGTCTTGCCGACCCGGAATTTACGACTATTTCGCTGTCCGATGGAGAGCTTTGCATAGATCCGAAAAAAGATAACCTTTTTGCGCTGGCTGAAAGATATAAAACATGGATATACACAAATGCAGGTGTTTACAGCGAAACCATTGCCTCCTTGCTTGACCGCAAAAAAACATTTATTGTTGTCAGTGTGGACGCAGGTACACGCGAAACATTCAAAAAAGTTAAAAACGCGGATGTGTTTGACAAGGTGTGCGAGAACTTGCGCCGGTATTCAAGAATCGACAATATGCGAACGCGTTTGCAATATATTTTCTTACCTGGTATTAATGATAGCATCGATGATATTGAAGGATTTGTTGCTCTCTGTACCGAGCTGAAAACCGTAACTGCTTCTGTGCTGCTGGATGTACTGTCTGACAGGGCTGAACTGCCTCCGGAAAAGATTGCACGGGTATTTAATTTGTTGGACATGCTGCTGAGAAATGGCATCAAAATCTTTACAGGCGGCAATGTTTCGCTTACCGAAAATGAGCGACAACAGCTTTGGGATATCGCAAACAGTATTGACGACGGCCTTGAAAGAGACAGTGTTTACTACGAGCGCCTTAGCAATGCACTTAATGAAAAGGTTTATTGACTTTTGACTATATAACTTATGAAAGAAGAGATTTACTATGAAAGTAGTACTAGAGGTTCAAAGCGTTTGTACACCTATACCTACAGGTATCGCTTGGTATGCGGTTAATTTGGTGGATAATCTGTTATCACGCGCCAATCACGATTATGCGCTGGCTTTCTTTGACAAAGGTAAAGAGCGCGGAAACCGTGAAAAATATGTAGATAAGTTCTTTGGGAAGCATAATCCGGAGCTGTTTGAGTGCAACACAGAAAGCTTTAAGGTTGTGAACACTTCTGAAGATGCATATAAAATACTAAGCTACAACGACTATACCGGAGCGATAGGTGATGTCTTTCATTTTATGCTGCCCCTGTGGATGCCCGGTAGATTAACAGGTGAAATGGTAGTCACAGTCCATGATTTAATAGCAGCTCTTCATCCCGAAATGTCGCTTTCAGAGGAAAACGCCCGTAACTGTGCAACTGGATTTAATTTAATCAAACAAAAAAAGCCAATCTGTATTGCAGACTCTCTTTCAACAAAGGCAGACATATGCAATAATTCGGACATATCACCGGATAATGTATTTGTTGTACCACTTGCGCATGACCCGTCAGCTTTTTATCCCGATAAGGATGACAATGCGCTAAGAGAGTTTGGAATAGATAGTACGTATATCTTATTTGCAGGGACCGTTGACGATCCGAGAAAAGGCGTTGCGGATATAATTGACGCATTTGAATCACTTGCGTCTAACCATGACGGGTTAATGCTTGTACTTGCCGGCGACTACGGTCATAGGAGAGGTTGGGAGCGAATCAAAGAGAAGCTTGGTAACTCAAACCTAAAAGAACGGATTATTCTGACCGGATTTGTGACGGTCAAGCAGTTACGCAATTTGATGTCGGGAGCTGGAGTATTCCTTTTTCCTTCTGAGTATGAGGGATTTGGCTTACCGGTGCTCGAAGCTATGGCTTGCGGCAGCCCTGTTATAACAGCAAATGTGTCGAGTTTACCGGAAGTCGGCGGTGACGCAGTGGTATATGTGGAGCCAAACAAACCTGAACAATTGGCTTTCGAAATCGAACGATTGCTTAACTCAGAGGAATTACGCAACGAATACACATTAAAAGGCTATGAGCAGACACGTAAGTTCTCATGGAGCAAAACAGCGCAAATGACAGAGGAGGCTTATACGGTAGCATATGAACGGAGACAATAAACAATTATGGACGATGCTGTAAAACGTTTTAGACAGATATTTGGCTGTAAACAGGATATAATACAAGAACGGCTATGCTCCAGTATTTGTCGTCCCACTGATTTAGAGTGGCTTCCCCGTTGGGCTATACTCGGAAAAGATTGTAATGAGACTGAGTGGCATGCGACACCACACCGCAAAATGTGGGAATGGTTGTTTATCTATCATGCATTATCAGAAAGGAAAATGTTAATGTCTTCGCGGAAAGGGTTGGGGTTCGGCGTTGGCAAAGAACCTCTGTCATCAGTGTTCACATCACTTGGTTGTAGCATTACCGCTACCGATGCACCACCGGACATGTCAACCGGTTGGGAGGAAACAAACCAATATGGAAAGCATATCAACGATTTATTTAACTCGCACTTCGTCGAGTATAATCGTTTTTTTAGCAATGTCCGGTTTGAATATGTTGATATGAGGCATATACCTCCACATCTGAATGAATATGATTTTTTATGGTCGTCATGCGCATTGGAGCACTTAGGTTCACTATACGCAGCTAAAGAATTTATTTACAGAGCAATGGATTGTTTGAAACCGGAGGGTATAGCAGTTCATACCACAGAAATAAACTTGTCTTCGTCTTCAGAAACACTAGTGTCAAGTAATGATTCCATTTTGCGTACTGTCGATTTTATAGAAATTGCGGAACATCTGGTTCGGCAAGGACACTGTGTTGAACCTCTTGACTTTAGACTTGATGGATCTGCGTTGGATGAGTTGGTAGATGAGCCGCCATATTCATTGCCGCATTTCAAATTAGAGGTCGGAGGATATGTATCCACATCGTTTTGTTTGATTATCCGGAAAAGAACAGGAGATAACAAATGAAAGTTAAAATTGTAATTTATGGCTTGGGTATTACTTATGCCAATATCTAAGACACAGCCATCATAAAGATCTGGAAGAAATCATTATAGAAGTCGGAACTACATCAAGTGATTCGAAGTTCTACTCCGGGAAGACTTCTTCCTTGAAATGTTAAAAAGAAGCAAGCTGCGGCTAGACAGAACATTTATTTCAAGCACGGGAGCAAAGAATTATGTTGTAATGAAAGCATAAATAATATGATTATGATATTGGAAAGGTAAACATGAATATGAACGTTAAACTGAATATGATAATGGAAAACAAGGAGGAATTAACAGCCTGTGAAAAGAGCTTTCTTGAGAAACTCCATGTCAGTACTGTCATAATCTGGGGTGCGACCCAGACGTGCAAACAAATTATCGACATTTGGGGTCGCGATATCAAGAAGCTTATTATCTGGGATACTAACAAGGCAGGGCAGATATTTGAAAACCGTGAAATCAAAAAACCGGAGCTCATTAGATACAGCGATAGCGTTTTGCATAATACTCAAGACTATTTCATTATCCTTGCATTAAACACACAAAAGAGCTACTGGCAATGCTACTATAGCCTTAAAGAGCTTGGGTATGTTAATAGAGTCAACGGTGCTACGCTTGCCGGTAAGGCAATTGCGCACAGGTTCAAGGCAGACTATGATGAATATAGCAATAAAAATACAGACGAGCTATTCAAGATAGACACAGAGCTCGAGAATATTCAACTGCACGATTGGTATAAAGATGCAGGCGTTAACTTTAATGATGACCTTCTGACTCAGGATCTTTGGGCAGCAAAAAAGGTATATAAGAATCGTCCGTCAATACATTATGATATTGCTTCAAGGGTCGACGGGTTTATTACCCATCTTCTTAGCTTTGGTGTAAGAACTGTAATGATTGATATAAGGAATCTCGATACTTTCGGGATTGAGAACCTTGAATTTATCAGGGATGATGCAACCATGTTAAAAAATCTGGCTGGCAACTCTGTAGAATCGCTTTCGGCGCTTTGTTCAATCGAACACTTTGGTCTGGGCCGATTTGGAGACCCCATAGATCCTGATGCTCATATTAAGTGTTTTAAAAGTATACAACGCGTAATGAAAAAAGGCGGAAATCTATACCTTTCGCTGCAAGTCTCCAATAAGTGTAGCTTGGTATTTAATGCTCATAGAGTATATACTGCCGAGTATGTAATAAAGCAGTTTGATTCTATGGATTTAATAGAGTTTTCATATACATCCAAGGATGGTTTGATAAGTAACGCAAACATAAACAGCGTTGGCGATGGGGATTATTACGGTTTGTTCCACTTCCAAATGCGAGAGTGATATTTGTAGGCGGTTCACTAGTGATACTCGCATTTTATTAACGGACACCGCCCACATTTCTATTTAAAGAATGCGGGCGGTGTTTGCCGTATTATCGGTTCTGATGGAAATATACTTATTCGATTGTATTAATCAGTCAGGGTTATCACAATTATAAATGGAGTTCCCAAGTCCAGCCAAACAGTTATCTCATAATCGTCTTCCGGCCATCCGGTGAAGTCAATCTCTATGCCTCCTGAGACTTCTTCTATGAACGGACCCATGTCGTTATGCGAACCCATTGAGTATAGAGAAACACCTGCGAGTACGCTATCGCCGAAATGGAATGGTACTAGTACAACGCCTACATCATCAGTCATCGTTGCATCATCCGGATCGCCTGAAACTGCTCCGCCGATGATGAAGCCAACCGGCACTACCGCACTCGTATCAATAAAGCTGGCGGCGGTCAGTCCGTTACCTGCAACCAGTCCGTATGCTCCGGCAATCGGGGTTCCGGGAGATGCAAGCGGTCCTGTCGGGAATTCCCAGACATGATCCGGTGTTGTCGGAGGAGTTGTCAGGGTGAGCTTGATATCGATAGCAAGATCGCTCGCATCAACACCACTCCAGTCGGCATCCGGGTTACAATCGCCGTAAAGTGTAAACCGTGTACCATGGCCGTTGTCGCCGATAGCTTTTGTTTTTCTTTGCTCGACATCGATCCCTATGAGGACATCATCGACATCTCTGTCTATCTCAATTACGTCAGTGTACTGTGCTGCACCCAGAAGGAATAGCGGTGTCCGTGCTGTCGTTTGGATTGGTAATACTATATCTCCTGTGACTGTGAAATCGGTCAAACCTGGAGCGGTTATTATATTTGCAGAAGAGAATTTTGCTCCGATGAAAACATTGGGAGCAGTAATTGCAGGACCGGTAACAGCATCCGGGGTTGCTACAGCAACTACGCCTGTGGCAGCAGCGCCAAAAGCAAATTCGATTTCAAGAGCTACGTCAAAGTTGCTGTTGTTAATAAAGAATGGCGCGTAATCCGAGAATATGATTTGCCCTGCGTCTTCAAGAAGACCCCATACTCCTTCTCTTACCTCATTACAATCTTCAACTAGCGGACATGGTGTTGATCCTCCTGTTACATGATCTTCACAGTCAGCCTCAGCGCAAACTCCATGATCCGGACAGAGAGGTTCATTGCATTCTGTTATAATAGTCCCTGTTGGATTTGGATACATCCGACCAAGGCGGGTGCCGCCGGGGATGGGTTCAACAACCAAGTCTAGTATTTGCGTGTCAGTTAGATTATACAAGCCTTGCGGGTCAAGTACGAATGTGAAGCCCGCGCTTGTGGGGAGTGTGGCTTCCCTGTGCTGTTCATAAGATGTGGTCGGGAGAAGCATACCGCCGCCGCCGGTGTGGTCTTCGCTGTTTGCAGGGGTAACGGTAACTGCTTGGTTAGTAATTATCGCTACCTCTACTGGTGTACCGTCAGTACCATCACATATGAGTGGTGTAACGGCTGTTAAAGGGTTATATGATACTGTAACACCTGTTGCACCGGTTGGAATCGGCTCGTCAAGTGTCAGAGTGACGGTAGTTGCGTTGGTGACTGCCACAGCTGTAACCTCGGGGTCAAGATCGGCAGGGTCTGCGACTTCAACTGTGAAAGCTGCGATGTTAGGTACTACGGCTGTGTCAAGACCGTGTCCGCCAAAAGTAATCGTTATAGTGCTAGTGTTAGCTCTGACCGTTGCGCCGGAGACTGTCGGGGCTGCTCCCGCGAGTGCCATAATCGGGAATGCGCTCATGAGGAACATTACTACCAGTAAAATTGCGAAAATCCTTTTTGCTTTCATTGTGTTCTCCTTTTTGTTTGTAATATTAATATATTTTAGTTTTGTGGGACTCCACCCCACCCTTCGGATTCCTTCCCTCAGGGGTTTAATTTCAAATTGTTGTGTTGTCGCTATCCGTTGATTGTAAGCGTTACAGTATCCACTACTTCGGCAACGACTTCGTTGTCGTCGTCTACTAGATGAAATCGTATGATAGCATCGTACACGCCTGCTCGCAGGTTAACGTCAAGTGCGAAGTTCTCGAGTGTTCCTCCGAGTGGTATATACGGTGAGGAATAAACAAGCTCGCCGGTGTCAACAAGTATGACATCAAAGTATACCGTGCGCGAATTGTGTTCCCGATTGTTTACAACGGCATTGCTAGATGGTGTTCTCGAGGTCTCAAATACCCAGTTTGTAGTCATGCTGACTGTGTATTGAGCGTCCGGATTGGGTTCGTTCATAATACGTCTTACTTCTTCGATGTTATCGGGGGTAAGTATCATGCCTCTTCCGCCCATTGCGGTGCCTCTGTCCTCGATGGTTACTTCTTCAGTTCTGGGCCACATAAAATATGTTATTGTGCCGGCGAGTGCGAGTACTACTACGGCGATGATGACCCAATGCAGGGGTTTTAGTTTCCGTTTCTTTTCCTCACTGGAATTTACTTCGGAATTCTTTTTGGAATTCTGTTCACTCCCTTCCTTTTTCTTTATGTCTTTACTCACGAATAGTTCACCTCTCTTGTACTAAACAAATTTTATCAAAAAAATACGATGCAACAACGATTCTGCTTCGTTTATTGAAACAGTTGCTAAATAGAACAATCGTTATAACACCATTTGTTGATACTCCTTGCTTCCGTGCAGCATATAGTTGTCCGCTTATTAAGCATAGACCACTATATCTTGCGATTCCTTTCGCCTTTTCCTGCTTGTTTCGTATTATATCATTATTTTCGGTTAAATGCAAGTGAAACTTTAGTTTATTTTGTGCATTTTACGTCAGTTTTCCTACATCTTGTGTCATTTTTAGTGTGAGCCGCAGCCTTGCTAATGAGGGATTATACACCAAAAACGCACAGAAGTTACGTTTTTGGCTTGAAATGCCTTAAAGGCGACCCGGATATTATGTTTTAAGCATAAAAAGAGGTATATCGCATTCAAAACAAAAAAAGGACTTTTCAGGACAGATACGAATTTCGTGAAACTGTGAAAAATTCTACATATTGACGGCTCAAATGTAGAATCAAATTCATATTGAAACCGTTGCGGCTCTAATGTAGAATGGACTTGTTGCGGCGGTCATGAGCAGGAATACCGATTTTAATCTGAAAAAGGATTGAATACGTATCGAATACGTGATACTATAAAGGAGAGAATGGAGGATCATTATGTCTAAATATGTATACCCCGCAATATTCACACAAGAGTATGACGGCAAATACTCGGTTTTATTTCCTGATATAGAAAATTGTTTTACCGGCGGCGATAATATGGCAGATGCTCTTGAAATGGCCGAAGATGTTTTATGCTTGACGATTTACGATATGGAGAAAGATGGAAAACCTATCCCTGCACCTTCCGATTATAAAGCTATTGAGACCGACGATGTCAGCGTTGTTTCTCTTATACGCTGTGATACAGAGTTTTATCGCAGGTATTACGAAAACAAATCAATTAAAAAAACACTTTCGATACCTATGTGGCTGAACGAACGTGCGGAACGCAAAAATGTCAACTTCTCCGGCATTCTTCAAGAGGCACTAAAAGTGCATTTACACATTCATGAGTAGGGATATACTTATGTGATTTTACATTTCAAGACAAAATCGTTTTCTTTATGTATTCATATATCTTCTTGCCGGCGGTTCCGTCGGGGTTGGAGGAAAGTGAGCGTGCGACTTCCTTGCGGCGGTCACGTTGCGACTTTTCTTCGTCGTTATCTTTTTCTATGTATACTAAAAACCCATTTAATCGATAATAGTCACTCTCGTAGTAACAATAATCTTGAACAGTTTTTATTTTCTTAATATCTTTTATGAATCTCCCTGATAACATATTTTCTAGTTGAACCGATATTTCAGGGTTATAATTAACAATTTCTTCTTTTCGAGATTCAGTTATGAAATCATACTTTATTAGCGTCCCTGTGTAATAAATAAAAGCATATATACTGTCACCATAATTCTGCGCTGATATGAACTTAAAGAGTGCATGACCGTTTTTGCTGTCTGCAGGACCGGACGCAAATTCGCTTGCTATTGAAACGGAGTCTGTAGCTGTATTAATTATTACTGCATGCTCACCGAACATCGGGAGAAGCCATATATATCCTCCATAAAAGAACATAGGATAAAATGCATGGTCTTTACCGTCAACATATATATCCGCGAAATACGTAGTTTCTCCTGTATCGGGATTCCACTTAACGACCGGTGCTTTTGTTTCCCAATGTGGGGATAGCCAAAAATGTATACCGTCAAAGTAAGAACCGCAGTAGCGATAGTCTTTTTCACCAACCTCATGAAAAGCATATTCATATGTTTCCATATCAAATTCCATGATGATATTTGCTTCAAGTACCGGTAGCCACACTGAACAGTTAATAGTAAACGGGTAGCCTAAATAGAAGCCTTTTACATCACCCATCAACTTTGTGAGCGATTCAATCCAATCGGTATGGCAGGTTATTTCCATAGTCTTGATGTTCAGTTGAATTATCGCCGGATACTCATATGGAATGAAGAATATAAAGTCCCCGGAAACAACCGCAGCCAGAAAGTCTCCGGTTTCTTTCCGGTAGTCCTTGGCTTCTTTGTACTTGATTTTTCCGAATGTCCCTGTTTGTGTAGAGTACATAACAATTTCATTTGCCAAAAATGGCGGGAAATAGAGAATGCCGTCAACTTCTACCGGTTTTCTATAAAGAGAGTCATCAGGTTCTTTTATATAGTCACTCTCATCAGGAAAGCTACCTGCGAACTCCGGAATCCAAGTGTTCCTATCCATGCTTATCAGGGCGTTGAAACGACGGATAGTGAACCAGAAGTTGTTTTTTGTTATGCAGATATCGGTTGGTTCAAATGGAGGTATGGTTTCCGTTATCTTTGGATCGTTAATCATTATCGGCTTTCCTGTAGCTTGATACAATATAACCAATGAGCTTGGATCGCCATAATATGCATCTGTCCAGGATATAGCCCGATGCAGTTCCGGTGTATCATCATATATGCCGTAGTCTGTCTGCTTGTATACCTCTACAATACGATTATACTGTCCGGCAAGCTCGGGGTTCATTGTGTCGTATGCGCTTTCGCTGAGCGGGTGTGGACGCCACCATAGTACCACATCATTTCTGTCGCGGAAAGCATCTAGAACATACTGCAGTTTCTTTAAGTATTGCTCTTTGTAGTTTACAATTGGTGTTACACTTGTGTTCAATAGAATTACTTTTTTATTTTTGTTGAGCTTCGCCCATGATTTCGGAAGTGAAAAATCTTCTCTTTTTGCATTAATGACCGCATCGAATTTTGGTGAACCGAGAGCTATGATTTTATCCTCGGGAGCACCGTAGATATCCCTGCTGTATCCGATTTTTTCAAGCTCTTTATAATCACGGATGTAACACTGCCGGACTGCTTCCGATTGAACAATAACGAGGTGTGAGAACATAACTCCGGGGCATTTGGTGAATGGTGCTCCTATGTTCTCTGATGTGACAAAGTACGGTACATAGACCAGCATCTCCGTGAGTTCACGCAAACGCCTGCAGTAGAAATCGGGATGAACGCTTGTCATGTGGCCGAGCTCATCATAAGGGGCGAATGTGACTATCACATCCGGGTGTCTTTCTTCGATATTGTATATTCGCCAATCGGTGCATTCTATACTGTCTTTATAGTATTCTGCTCCTTCGTAGTGCATAGCACCGAGTGTTCCATCCTGATTACACTCGTAATACGGGATAGGTATCCAATAAACATCACAGCTCGGGTCAGCCTTCGCCGCTGTATAAATCGACTCGATGCTGTCGCTCATACTGGCTTTATAACTGAGAAATACCATTTCGTAACGGGTTTGCTTAAATTCGTTTTTGACACTGTTCTCTATTCGTAAAAACCCTTTGTCAAGTGCCTTTTTACCGACCTCACCAATGCTTGCTTTATAAAGCAGTTCGCAGTAATCATCGAGCAAGGCAACCGTTTGTGTACCCTTACCCTCAAGCTCCTCAATGAACTCACCAATGGCAATAGCACCATCCTGACAGTCGGCGTAAAGCTCCGTTTCCTGCAAACTCTTTAACGTTCCCAGCAGCTCTAGTATTTGTTTTTGTTGGTGTTTACGCATAAGCTATTATCCCTATAATTCATAGTATTAAGATAAAGCCGGTACTTTTTTCTTTACATAATCATATATCACTTTGCCGCTAGTACCATTTGTGTTAACAGAAAGATGCTCAGTTCGATTATTTACTAAAGTTTGCTTCTTTGACTCATTTTCGTTGCTGGTATTTACAATATAAGATAGAAAGCTGCTTAGCAGCATGCCATCACATTCCTTAAAATAACAATCAATTTCTAAAGTTCCATTTTCTTCTGCTGCTGTAAATGCTTCTGAATATAACTTCTCCAATATAGAAAAAATCTCAGAGGAATAATAAACCGTTTCTTCTCTATGTTTATTTGTAATGCAATTATATTCTATTAATGTACTTCTATTATTACTATATATGTAAATAGAATCAGAAAAAGTATCAACCGCTAGGTATTCACTGCTTTGATATTGATTATCGTCGACGGAGAAACTTAACTCCTTTACAACATAAGCATCATCTGTTCGAAAATCTATTTTATATGTATCACCATCAAATATAGGTATAAACCAAATATAGTCTCCACAATGCTTTTCCGCAAGAAAACCCTTAGTATTATTCTCAGAATAAATATCACCGAACTCGTTTTTAACACCTTTAATCGGATGCCATTTTGTTATCGGCATGTTATTACCAAAAAGCGGAGATAACCAAAAATTGGCACCATCAAATGAGATGCTTATGTATCTAAAGTGTTTCTCTCCAACCTCATAAATACTGCATTTGTTTTCTTTGATATCATATTGGAGTACAGCATTACTTTCCAGTGACGGTGCCCAAATCGAACTGTCAACAAGACACGCACGATAAAAATGTGTTTGAGGGTTTCCGGTTATATTGTTTAGAGGCTCAAGCCAGTCAACGATATACGACATTTCCATTGATTCGGTACATAGGCGTAAAATCCCGGGATAACCGTGTGGAATAAAATAAATATTACTACCATATAAAATAGCATCAGAGAAGTCATTTTTGTTTTTTTGAGTTTTCTCTCTATTATAGCGCACCTTACTAAATTTCTCGCTATGTAAATCAAAAACTGCAATTTCATTAGCACTAAAAGGTGGAAAGTAGAGTTTGTTATTATACTCCACCGGTGTTAAGTATAACGAGTAGTCACTTGCAGGAATATATGCGACCTCTCCGGGTACACTTCCTGCAAGCTTTAATACACAATCATCTTTAGCCATATAAAATAGTGCATTAATATACCTAACAGTGAACCAAATTTTATCTTTATTTACGTAGATACTTGTCGGTTCAAACTTAGGTATACTGTGCATTATTTCAGGATTACTAATCATAATCGGTTTCCCGGTTACCTGATACAAAATAACCACTGAACTGTTGTCGCCATAATACGCATCGCTAAAAGCAATCGCACGATGCAAATCCGGGGTATCATCATATATGCCCCATCCGCCGTTTTTATACTCTTCGACTTTTTTATCATATGTATCTATCAGCTCAGGATACGCTTTTGCAAACGCTGTTCTTCCAAGGGGATGCGGCCGCCACCATAGGACAACGTCGTCGCGTTTGCTGAACTCATCGAGAATAAAAATGAGTTTTTTCAGGTATTGACTTCCGTTATTAAATGAAGCGTTTATGCTTGTGATAAAAAGGATTACTTTTTTCTTCGTGCCATCCGGCTTCTCAATCAGGTTTTTCCATTTATCAGGCAAAGCAAAATCGCTCGGCTTGGCATTGATTACAGCGTCAAACTTTGGCGAGCCGAGAGCAACGATTTTCTTTTTGGGAGCACCGAGAGCATTCTGATCATATCCGATTTCCTCAAGAGCCAAACAGTCGCGGATAAAGTCTTGTCTGACACTCTCCGATTGAACAACCACAAGATGAGAATACACAACTCCCGCGCATTTAGTATAAGGCTCACGCACGGTTCCCGATGTTACGTAATACGGAACATAGACCAGCATATCTGTAAGATTTCGTAGTCGTACACAGTAAAAGTCAGGATGTATTCTTGTTACATAGCTATCATCATCATACGGAGAAAACGTGAAAATTACATCGGGATGACGTTCTTCGATATCATACTCCCGCCAATCCGTGCATTCGATGCTTGATTTATAGTTTTCCTGCCCCTCATAACGCATTGCGCCTAAGGAGCCGTCCGGGTTGAGTTCATAGTAGGGGATAGGTATCCAGTACACGTCACAGTTCGGGTCTTCTTTTGCGGTAAAATAAATCGACTCCAGACAATCACTCATGCTCGCGTTATAACTCAGAAAAACCATTTCAATACGGTTTGGCTTAAGTTCGCTTCTGACACTGTTTTCTATTCTTGTCAGTTGCTTGTTTAGTGCTTTTGTGACGTTTTCCCCAATGCTTGCTTGGTATAATAAGTCGCAGTATTCCTCGAGCAACTCAACCGTTTGAGTACCTTCACCCTCAAGCTCTTCAATAAACTCGCCAATGCTGATTGCACCCTCCTGACAATCAGCGTAAAGCCCTGCTCCCTGCAAACTCTTTAGTGTTTCCAGCAGCTCAAGTATTTGCTTTTGTTGATGCTTTCGCATAAGTATTCTCCACGTGTGATTCTTTGCCAAATTATATTATATTGAGCAAGCAAATACAACCTGTACTTCAGACTCAAGACGTGTGTTTTTCAATAACGAAACTGTTATAGTAGGTCTGTCCGATTACTCGAATAAGTCATCCAGTGTAACCTCAGAATGTACAACTCCGAAGTATCCGCTTTTTGTGACGCCGTACGTCGTTATCATGGTTAGATGAACCCCATGTTGAATCCCGGTTTCCATCTGAAAAGAAATACGCTTGTTGTTCAGCATTTCCGAGTAGGATTTCGTGATCACAAAGGGTTGATTCACATATTTGATTTCACACAGATTTGTAATGCGATCCTTGCGGCGTATCACTAAGTCAATTTCTGCACCGGGTTTCGCGGTCTTACTGCGCCATGATGATGTTTCTGTTGACACCCCTGAGATGCCGAGTGCCTTTTTGATTTGTCTGAGATGTAAACGGCATAGTTGTTCAAAAGCGTAACCACGCCACGCATTGCGCGTACCATCGTTAATGTTACCTGTCCAGTAATATTCATCTTTTGTGTCGTTGTCTTTCATATAGCGTAGATAAAACATTGTAAATGGGTCAATAAGGAAGAAATATCTTCCCTTTTTTCCTTTGGATGTATCGCTGTATGTGTCTATGAAATCACATTGTTCAAGATCGTCCAATACTATAGAAAGATGACCGTTCGATTGGAGTCCGGCAATTTCGATAATATCATTTCTGCATAGCCCGCTGTTTTTTGTCGCAAGAGCTTCAACCACAGCTATATAGCGGGTCGGGTTGCTAAACAGCGACATATATAGCTCATAGAACTCGTTTTTAAGCGATGCGTTTTTCGCAAAACAAAGCCTATCCACATTTTGCGAGAGCGATAAGCCTCTATCAAGTAGGTTCAGATAGTATGGGATTCCGCCGAATATCATATAGCATTCTGCTAACTGATAGCGATCCATCTCTACACCCCGATTTTTAAGGAATACCTCGCACTCGCCAATTGTAAAAGGCGCCAGATGAATTCTACCGGTAACCCGGTTGTGCAAGCCTCCTCGGTTTTTGAATATTTTTTTTGTTATCCACGAAGTAGCACTTCCGCATCCGATAAAGAGTATATCCTTGTTAGCTGAAGCGAAGCTGTTCCAAAAGTAGTCGAAAGCAAGTAAAAATCCTGATTTCCCGGTATCCAGCCACGGCATTTCATCAATGAATACTACTTTTCTCTCACCCGGTGATTTCCGGAGAAGCCTCTCAAGCTTATGAAACGCGTCTGCCCAACTCATAGATTTCGGACTCTTGTCACCACCATATTCGATAATCGCATTGTCAAAATCATCGAGATTGCCTTTCCGTGAAGAGCTAACCTTTCCGGTAAAGTAAAAAGAGAAACCTCCCTCGAAATGCTCTTTTATAAGAAATGTTTTGCCAATGCGACGTCGACCATACACTATGATCAGTTCCGGTCTTCCTGAATAATAGTAGTCATCAAGTTGCCGCCGTTCTTCTTTCCTGCCTATAATTGCCATATCGACCCCCATATCATGTGGATATTCGGCCAAATGCTGGTTTATGATACACTGTTTTGGCCTACTATTTATGCACTTTTCGTCTCTCTACAGCGAATAACAGTATTATAATACGGCCAAATGTGGGTGTTGTCAACCCACTTTTGGCCTAATATCTTTTTTGGGAACACCGAGAGCATTCCGATTATATCCGATTTCCTCGAACTCGCCAATACCGATTGCCCCCTCCTGACAATCCGCATAAAGCTCCGCATCTTGTGCAGTTTTAAGTGTTTTAAGCACTTCAATTATCTCTCGTTGCTGCCGCTTTCTCATTAGAATTCTCCAAGTGCGATTCTTTGTAGAATTATATTATAATAAGCAGCCAAATTCAACCTGCATGTTACCTGAGGCTTTAATTATTTATTGCAGGTGTCTTGGTGCTCCATTTTTCTACTTTTTCATCATAAAATGTGTATTGATATGTGTAAAGCCTTTGTGATACTGTGATTTCATAGATTACAAGTTAAGAGCTAGTATACAGAAAAAACGATAGACAATACGTAAATTATGTATGGTCATTACGTAAATTATGTAGTACAATATGAATATGGAGAGGATAGAGATGAAGCGCAGAGAATTAGTATGGAAGAGGATGGTACAAAATGAATTACATTTATCCGGCAATATTCAGTTCAAACGATGATGGGAGTTACACAATCACCTATCCTGATTTGAAAGGATGTATTAGCGAGGGGAAAGACTTAGAAAATGCAATGGTAATGGCACAATCTGCACTATCGCAATGGTTAGAATATCTGGATTCAGATAAACAGGAATTTCCAAAGCCATCAGAAATAATCGAAATAACAGTTGAAGGAAACGAGTTTACAAGCTTAATACGTGCCGATATAAGAGACAGCAGAGCGGTCAAACGCACAGTAAGCTTACCAAAATGGATGGACGAAAAAGTCTCAGAAATGGGGTTAAGCCTATCACGTGTACTGCAAGACGCACTTGCTAAGAAAATGAGCTAAATTAGGAGACTGCTACATGTCGGCTTTGGCAATGATGCTCAAAATCGTGATAACATGATAATTTAATCTTGCAAAAATCTCGATTACGTGATATATCGGGTCGTGAAAATACTTGATTTCGTGAAGAAAGGAATAGTTTTCCTTCCGATATATATGACTCCGTGTTTGCTGCAAGGTGCTATTTTACGAAGTGCAAAATCGCGAGAATCAGAATAAAGCTGAACGGCTCCGAATGATCCGCACCCGTCTATATCATCCATGCAGGGACAAACCAGTTATTAATATCTGCCGGCAATAAATCGTTGGCCATGCAAACAACTGCACCGTTGCCGATTTCAACTTTGTATTGTTCTAACTCGCCTAATAGTGTCGGCACGGTAACCGGGTTAAGGACTTTGAAATGTTTTACAGCATCCTTACCCGGAGATGCGGATTTCTTAATTTCAATTGGGTATAGCGTACCATTTTCATATATGAGAATGTCGATTTCACGTTTTTCTTTATCGCGGTAATAGTAAACCGGAACTTCCCTCCCGGCGTTTAAATAGCTTTTGTAAATTTCCGAAAATACCCAGCTTTCAAAGAACGCTCCCGACATTGCACCTCTCTCTAAGATTTCAGGATTACCCCATTTCAACAAGTAAGCACAAAGCCCGGTGTCCAGAAAATGCATAAGCGGCATTTTCACTGCGCGTTTAAGAACATTATTGTGGTATGGCTGCACCAAGGCGATAAGCCCGGAGGAAACTAAAATTGAAATCCATTTTTTTGCCGTTGGTGCGCTAATTCCGGCATCTTTCGCTATTTCCTCATATATTACAGGTCTGGCGGTACGCGCCGCCACAATGGTCATAAAACTATAGAACGCTGTCTCATCGGCAACCTGAGTTAAATCCTTGATATCCCGTTGTAAATAGGTGTTGATATAGGAACGGTAGAATTCTGATAACTCCGGAGGATTTTCACGGTGCAAAGCAGGAAATGCACCAAGGAAAATTCTTTCGTAAAGCGTGTGTAAATCCAGTTTTCGGACATTTTTCACACGAGACATCAATCGTTCGGGAGATGTGGTAAATGGCTCGGAAGGTTGGGAGTTGATTTCGTTTGTTGACAACCCTAACAGGTTTATGATACCTACTCGCCCCGCAAGCGATTCGCTGACATTCTTCATCATGTGGAATGCTTGAGATCCTGTAAGCCAAAAATCACCCATATTCCCGGAATTATCAACGCTCATTTTTATATAAGGCAGGATTTGGGGTGCGTATTGGATTTCATCAATTAATATAGGAGGAGTGTAGCGATGCATGAACAACGCCGGGTCATTTCGTGCTGTATTGCGAACATCCGGGTCGTCAAGCGTTACATAGTTGCGAGTTTTGTCTGAAAGATGCTTTAACAGTGTTGTTTTTCCGACTTGTCTAGGTCCCGACATTAGTAAAACGGGAAAAGTTTTTGATACTTTCACTACAGAATCTTCGATTGCACGTTTGATATACATAACAAACCCTCCACTTGCTGACTAAACTAAAATGCAAACTTAGTATAGTCGGGTATGTTGTTTTTGTCAACTCATTAATCATTGACCGCTCCACCTGCCCTCTAAAAAGTAAACATAGAAGCAATTGCAAGAGGCATACCCCAACAGTTCATTCACTGTTATACATAGAGATAACGTCGTGGACTTTCTACATTTTTGAATGCTATAGTGTCCTCCGGTGAGAATATTGCCGAGGCACTTATAATGGCAAAAGACGCTATTGAAATGTGGTTGTGGGATGCTGAAAACAAAAATGAGGATATTCCTGAAGCAACATCATCCGGGAAAATAAAGTTGGAAGAAAATCAACAAGTAACATTAGTTGCGGCAGACACAGACGAGTGGAGACGCTTATACGATACAAAATCAGTTAAGAAAACATTGTCTATACCGTCATGGCTTAATACCAGAGCGGAAAAAGCCAATGCGCCGTTTTCCCAAATACTGCAAGAAGGGCTAAAGGAATACTTGAAAGTATAAGTGCTCAGAAGACAAGGGGACGGTTCATCTGTCCTCTTTATATTGTCTTACGCAGTTGCAGCCGGCTTCTTTTGCGGCGTACAGGGCTTTGTCGGAAAAAATGAAACAATATTCACAAATAAGAAAAAAGATTGACAAATCGCATGTTAATGCATATAATTGAAAAGAATGACGATTGCAGCAAAGAGGGTGTCTATATGGTCCTGCGAAAAATATACTTGGAACGATTAAAAAAATGGCGAGAGAAGCAACTGATTAAAGTAATCAGCGGTGTACGCCGTTGTGGAAAGTCGACACTGCTTGCACAATACATCGATTACTTGTTGTCCGAAGGTATAGGAAATGAGCAAATCGTATCGGTCAATCTTGAGGATGTTGAGTATGAGCATCTCTTAAACTACAAAGCGTTGTATGACTATATAAAAGAACGGCTCTGTAAGGATAGATATACTTATGTATTTATAGATGAAATACAACAATGTAGTAGTTTTGAAAAAGCTGTAGACAGCCTGTTCATAAAAGACAAAGTCGATGTGTATATTACCGGTTCAAATGCATATCTGCTCTCAGGCGAACTTGCAACGCTTTTATCGGGTAGATACATAGAAATCAACATGTTGCCGTTATCGTTTTTAGAGCATATGGATTTTTTAAATTGGGAGGATTCTTTCCTTCCGGCATATCTTCCCATGCCGCTTGGTCCGAATCTTAGAGCGGAGTTTGATATTTACTTACGTTATGGTTCCTTCCCATATGTGAGTCAGCTTGAAAGAGACGATGCAGTCATTAAAACATATATTGACGGCATCTACTCGACAATACTTATTAAAGATGTAGCAATGCGTGAGGGTATATCCGATATATCCGTCCTTGAGGGTGTGGTGAAATTTCTTTGCAATAATATAGGAAGTCCGGTTTCAATAAAAAAAGTCAGTGATACCATCAACTCAAGCGGTCGCAATATCTCAGTTAACACGGTCGAAAAATATGTTAGAGCACTCACAGACAGCTTCATTTTCTACAAAGCCGACAGATTTGATATAAAAGGGCGGCAGCACTTGAAAACCCTAGGTAAATACTATCTTGTGGATACCGGTCTTAGAAATATGCTGTTATCCGGTTCGTCACCGGATCTTGGACATCAGTTGGAGAATATCGTATATTTAGAGCTTTTACGCCGGGGAAATAGAGTTAATATAGGAAAGCTTGCAGAAAAAGAAGTGGATTTTGTTTCAAATAATGTTGACGGTATTTGTTATTACCAGGTAGCGGCAACTGTGATGGATGAAAACACACTTGACAGGGAGTTGGCACCTCTGCGAAAGATACCGGATCACCACCCTAAATATTTACTGACACTGGATGATATAATTACGAATGCCAATCACGACGGTATCCGCCAAATAAATGTTTTGAACTGGCTGCTTTTTAATAATGATGCAGGGTGAGGATTGACTCTCTATTTTGTTAGCTCAATACCCTCTATTATGTTGACAATATGCCCTCTATTATGTTACACTCTGTATTGTTGGTCATTAACACTGATGAACGGAGACAAGATATGACACTGCGTAACAGTAACTACAAAGATCGTCTTCTGGATGGGCTGCTTGAAAAGCATCTTCGAGCTTTTGGCGCGATTGAAATCGTAGGGAGCATGTGGTCCGGAAAAACATGGATGGCGGAAGCCCACGCTGTGAGCAAAATAAATTTATCAACCAAGGGAATCAGAACGCTCATTGAAGCAGATCCAAGCCTGGCTTTTGACGGCGGTAGACCTCATTTGATAGATGAATGGCAAGAGATTCCATCGTTGTGGGATGAAACACGTCTGGCAGTCGACACTGCTGCCGGCGAGCGCGGCATGTTTATTCTGACAGGTTCATCAACGCCAAATAAAGAAGAAACCATTCATAGCGGAACGGGACGTATATCTCGCATACACCTCAGACCTATGAGCCTTTATGAAACCGGAGATTCTGACGGTTCGGTATCGCTTAGCGGATTGTTTGATGGCAACTTTAACAATGCACGAGTAAAAACAGACCTACGCAACATTGCTGATCTGATATGTAAAGGTGGATGGCCGGGGGCTTTGTACCTAAAGTCGGTCGATGCAAAGTTAATTCCAAACCAGTATCTTGATACATTTTTATCTTCAATAGGAAGCAAGAGCGGAGCAAATGAATATAAACTGAGGCGTTTTCTGTCATCTTTGGCAAGGAATATCGGACAGGCGGTGACCTATCAGACGATTGCGAGCGATATCGTTGAAGGAAACATTGATAATAAAAACGAATTTGCATCAAGACAGCAAATAGAAGCGTTTATTACTGCATTCAAGGAGCGATTCATTATTGAGGATTTATCCGGGTGGGATGCTCCTATACGCGCAAAATCGCGGGTACGGTTGAAACCAAAACGCAGTTTTGTCGACCCTTCGCTGACGGCGGCACTACTTGGTGCGGATAAAGACCGTTTGCTTCAGGATGGCCAATTGTTTGGTAAGTTGTTTGAGGAATTATGTATAAGGGATTTGAAGATATATGCTTCCTGTATGGACACAGCGTTGCCGGATTCAGTCAAATACTACAGGGATTCCGACAATCTCGAAGTCGATGCTATTGTTGAGCTCAGAGATGGGCGATGGGCCGGAATCGAAATAAAGTTGAGCGAGAATAAAGTGATGGAAGGGGTCAACAACCTTCTACGGCTTAAAACCAAGATAGCATTAAACCCAATGGCGCGAAATCCTGAACCTGCATTCCTGGCGGTGATGGTCGGCAAGGCAGAGTTTTGCAGAAGGACGCCTGAGGGTATATATGTGATTCCATGCACATCATTAACAGCATGACACCGAGGATTATGATGGTGGCAACTGTAAGTAGCGAGTGATGCAGACAACTTGCGGATTCGTGATAATATTGCCATATTCAACTTGCGCTTTCGTGATTTCCATGATAGGAAGACAAGCGGACGGTTCATCTGTCCTCTGTATATTGTCTTACGCAGTTGCGGCCGGCTTCTTTTGCAGCGTACATAGCTTTGTCGGCTTTGGCGATCATGTCCGGGATCGTATCGGTTACATTGGGTATCAGCGAATGAACGCCCACGGAAATGGTGACTTTACCGGCTGTGCCGTCCTCGCATCGGAACACCAGAGTCTCGATGGCTTTGCGTATTTGTTCAGCGACCAGCATTGCGCCGTCCATGTCTGCTCCCGGCAGCAGCACACAGAACTCTTCGCCGCCAAAACGAGCGGCAAAGTCTCCCGCACGCTGTAAGGTCGCAACAATTGTTTCTGCAATCATTTGCAACACCGTATCTCCTTGCAAATGACCGTATTTATCGTTGTATACTTTGAATTTATCAACATCGATCATCAGCAGACTGAGCGGAATGTTTTCGCGGATAGACCTGCCCCATTCGGAAATAAGCTGCTGATCCAGGCTGCGTCTATTTGGTATCTGCGTCAGTTGATCCAGATTGCTCAGCAGCTCAATTGTGCGTATTTGATTTACTATTTGAATTTGGTTTTTTACCCGTAAATGAACGATACCCGGACTGAAAGGCTTGCTTATATAGTCAACCGCGTCCATAGAAAGACCTTTTTCCTCCTCGGTTTTACTATCAAGACCCGTGATGAAAATGACGGGGATATGCCGTGTTTCTGAGTCGCTTTTTAGTATGCCAAGCACTTCATATCCGTCCATTTCCGGCATAAGGATGTCAAGCAGTATAAGGTCGGGCTTTTCTTTAGACGCTATAGCTATAGCTGTAAGTCCGTCCTTTGCCGTAAATACGATATATTCGTCATGCAATATGCTCCTGAGCATTTTCAAATTCAACAGTTCATCATCTACTATCAATATGCTGTTCATTTTTTTAGTATCCATTCAACTCTGCTCCTCCAATTTTCGTATCATATCATTAAGGGTTTTTTCCGCAGTTAGGAAATCGTAGTTCTCTATTTGTTTAACCAGTGTTTCGCATCCTTCTACCCGATATAATTCATCAATATAATCCAAACATTCTGAGTTATTGCTGTTTAGTAACGGCTTTAGTTTCTCAAACAGGTCCATCACTTCTGTTTGATTGAGCATATCTTCATTTTTGACTGATTTGCCTTCATACTCAAACAGTGGTTCGAAATCCCTGAGAACTGCTTCGAGCTCCTCGTCAAGGCGGTCTATATGCCGCTTTTCGACGTCTTTTTTACCGTCAGCCAAATGACGTTCTATCTCTACCGCGATGTCGTGCAACCCCGGACGTCCAATTAATGCTGCATTGCTCTTTAAAGTATGCGCGAGCAGATGGGCACGCTGGATGTCATTTGTTTCAAGCGCGCCGGTGAATTCGGCGAACTTACCCTTGTTGCCCACATAAAAATCACGTTTTAGCATATTCAAAAATTCGTTATTTGTTTCATCCGATAGGGTAATATCTTCTTTTAATGCACCGGGATTGTCCACCGGCTTAATGTATTTAAGAAGACAAGCCCATAACTCCTGAGATGTGAACGGTTTTCCCATACACTCGTTCATGCCGTTCTTTTTATAAAGCTCCTGGTCGTTACTCATAACATTCGCTGTTAATGCGACAATCGGGGTACCGACATCCATACGCATAATGGCGGACGCTGTTTCAAGACCGTCCATCTCAGGCATGTGCATGTCCATAAAAATCAAGTCAAATGGTTTTTCGCCGTTTTCCATCCGGCTTTTTACTTCTTCAAGGCCTTTTTTTCCGTTTTCAACTATGACGACTTGCACCCCGATCCGTTTGAGATGCTCCTCAATGACACGCTGGTTCATTCTGTTATCTTCGCAAACAAGTATAGCCGTATCGCTGCTGAACATCGGTTTTTCAATATCACCGACACTGTACATTTGAAGTCCCGTGTCATCATCCGCTTCTACAGTATCAAATTTAAGCTTAAAGTCAAATTTGCTGCCTAAGCCGGGTATGCTTTCCACTTCCAGGTTACCACCCATCAATTCTATTATGTTTTTTGTGATTGGCAGACCCAAGCCGGTGCCGCCGTATTTGCGGGTCGTGCTTGAATCGGCCTGAGCAAACGGCTTGAAGATTTTTTCCATCTGTTCGGGGGTCATGCCTATCCCGCTGTCGCGGATATCGAAAAGCACCGTGCAGTCGGTATCTGTCATTTCCGTTACAGTCGCGGAGACCTTGACCGTTCCGATATGAGTGAATTTAATAGCGTTCGACAGGATATTAACAATGACCTGACGCAGACGGGTCGGGTCGCCGAGCAGCTTTTTACCGATAAACGGTTCTGTATAAAATTGTAAATGGATGTTCTTTTCCAATGCTTTTGGAGTTATGATTGATTGACAATGCTCCAGAATTTCCCCCAAATCGAATGGTACATGCTCAAGATCCATCCTGCCTGATTCAACTTTTGAAATATCCAGAATATCATTGATGATTTGCAAAAGCCATTTAGAGTTATCTATGATATGGTCAAGACGTTCCTGTGTCTGCGGCGTAATCACGTCACCCTTGGCAAGCTCACTGAAACCTATGATGCTGTTCATGGGAGTCCGTATTTCGTGGCTCATGTTGGCGAGAAAAATACTTTTTGCTTTGTTGGATGCTTCTGCTTCCTCCACAGCATGCTCAAGTTCGATCATTACCCGCTTCTGCTCACTAACAGCTATATTTAACTCTGCGGTACGTTTCTGCACAAGTGCTTCCATCCGTGCTCCTTCATTACGGTTTCTGCGATGGAGTAAAATCATAATGACCAATAAACTCAAAGCAATGCTTATGGCGAAGACTATCGGTAGACGTGCCTGTGCCAATGCGACACGATAATCGTATGTTCTGCGTGACCACTGTGCCGAAATGCTTTGCGTGTCAATCAGTTGAAGTGCTTTATCTATGATGGAGCATAAAATCGCTTCATCCCTGTGGAATGCGAAAGTGGATTCAAATGTGTGCTCGAAAACGATATTTGCTTTAAAACCCGGCTCCTCATGGAAGTTTGTTTGCAAAAGAACCATGTTCTCGCTACCCATAAGCATATCGATTTCGCCTTTGCTGAAAGCTTCAAAAGCATTAGTTACAGTTGGATACCATTCTATATACCTGTGGTCGGGAAACCAAGTCAAAAACAGGTCTGCGTATGCAGAGTTCTCAATTAATCCGATTTTCTCCCGCATGATGTCGGTAAAATCGATGTTGGGAGTTTCTGTTCCGGAAATAAGAGTGGCACGGCTTGTCATAACATATGCCGAGGGCCATATAAAGAGTTCATCACGTTCCGGTGTATGAAGAAGTTCTGTTATCATAAGTGCTTCCTTATATTCCAGCATACGCAGCAATTCAACCATTTCCGTATTCGCTGCGTTGTACACTTCAAATGAAAGCCCGGTCAGGTTTCCTATCCTGCTCAGAACGTCAAAAGCTATCCCTTGCCATTCTCTCTCGTACGTGTTGTAAAAGCTCAGGGGATAATTATCATATCTGGCAAGAAACGGTATGGCACTGCCTATGTTGTTTTCGATGAAATGACGCTCCGTGAGAGTGAGATTCACAAGCAGGCTGTGCCTCAAGTAGTCCTCATAACCCATTTTATACAGTTCGACTAAATGGTAGCTGCTGCTGTGTTCTTCCAAAAGCTTTTGCACAACGTTGATTAAGATTTCCAAATCCGGATTCCTTGTTGTCATTGAAACCGGAGCGAAAACCAACGGGAACATCACGGAGGTTATTACATTCCCGAATTGATCAAAAACCGCTTCGACTCCTCCTTCGGCAAAAAACGCATCTATAACTCTGTTTGCAAGCAGATCATATGCCGCTTCGTAGTTTTCAACAAAAAACGCTTCAAACTCATACTCGATTACACCGGTGACCTGATCATGGTTAGTCGTGCCGTCCAGAAACGCGAGGTTTAAAGTTCGTATCGCCGCGATTTCCGATAAAGGCGTGCTGTCGGCGAGTCGCATAAACTTTAGTGTGCGCTCTGCGATTGTTCCTGTCATGAAGTATCCGCGTTGCCGGCGTTCATACGTTTCCGTCAGTTCGCCAGTAAAATCGACAGTATGGTTTTCAAGCCCCGCGCTTAAGTAATCCCATTCATGGATTTCAGGTATAAATTGAATTTCAAACAATTCCGTGAGCCACTCGCAGAGCAACGCAGAAAAGCCGCGGACATCATTGTTTACATCGTAAAATGCCTCGGTGCTCGGAGTCATTCCGTAAATAAAATGAGTCCGCCGGTTTTGCAGCGCGGTTATACCGGCTATCTCTTCATCGGTAATACCCGGGATGTCATAAAATGAAGTGATGAGCGGCGCATTGTCATTAGTGCCCGGCGGGAGCACGCTCTCGCAAGACACCATGAAAACTAAAAATAATGCTAAAAAGAGGCATATCGCTCGCCGCATTTGTCGCATTTACTGTCCCCCTGTCCGCAATTGAATAAAGTATATCGGAATACCGGTTTATTATCAAGTAGTTTAATCAAGTGTCTGATTTTCAATATTAAACTCATAAACCGGAAATATTTACGCACTTTATACAATAAAAAAATAGAAATTATGTTGATAAAGGTTCATAATATATGGTAGTATTAAGAGACCGTTTATAAACATTGTTATAATTGATAATATAAAGTGGCACTAAAACAGCTCTTATATGCAGATTTCCATTAGTATAAAGGAGAATATTCTTAATGAAGGATGTACATAAATGGAGAACGGAGCTAAGCAACATTGAGTTCACATTCAATGACAGAGGCAGCAACGGTAAAGTATTTTGGCAACGTCGAAAAGAGTTACTGTTGAAAGCCGGTGCGGTGCTAACACCGGATCCGCAGATAAACAAGGACGGCACGTTAAATTTCTCTGCAAAAGTGGCAAAAACTCTCAGAGCAGACCATACAGATAAAATAGAAAATGGGATAACAACTGAGGACATCATTTTTCCATCTCCGAATGAGCTTGGCATTTTTCTTCGCTACGGCGGAGAAAACACATGGGAAAGCCTGAAGGATAAATCGGGAAAAAGCTTGCATGACTGGAGTAAAGTTGAATAAACACATTTTAAAATGGTTTTAATATAGCAGACGGGAGCGATGAGTAATGATTGAAACCCCAAAAGAATTTACTATTTTAATAGTCGATGACGAAAAAAGTAATCTGGAAGTATTGGCAAGAATACTGTCGCCATTATACAATATCCTGATTGCCCGAAATGGTTCAAGAGCACTGGAGCTGGCAAAACAACATACTCCCGATCTCATTTTACTTGATATCATAATGCCTGATATGAGTGGCTTCGATGTTATTACGCAACTGAAAGAAGCAAGCGCAACCGTTAACATCCCGGTCATTTTCATAACAGGGCTGACCGGCACTGCCGACGAAGAAAAAGGCTTTTTCCTCGGCGCGGTAGACTATATCGCAAAGCCGTTTAATAAAGCTATTGTTAAAGCCAGAGTTAACACGCACATAAAAATAGTAGACCAAATGCGCACAATTGAGCGTATAGGTCTTATCGATTCGCTTACGAAACTATCAAACCGGCGCGGTTTTGATGATAGATTCAACGCGGATTGGGGGCGTGCAATCAGAGAGCAAACGCCAATCAGTTATATGCTGATGGATATTGATCACTTCAAAACCTACAACGATACGTACGGTCATCATCAAGGGGATGTCGCACTGAGATCATTTGCGGATGCAGCAATGAACACTATTAACCGTTCAGCCGATTTTATAGCGCGTTGGGGCGGCGAAGAGTTTGTTATCATTTTGGTAAATACAGACGCAGAGGGAGCGGTAGAAGTTGCCGAAAATGTCCGTAAAAACGTAGAGGACATGGTAATACTCACAGAAGACGGAAAAGAAACAAGAGTTACAGTCAGCATAGGCGTGAACTCAACAGTACCGAAGCTGCAAACATCACCCGACGATTTCATGGAAAACGCCGACCAGGCCCTCTACAAAGCAAAAGCATCAGGCAGAAACAGAGTAGAGGTATATAAACGCGGCGGTATGAGGTAGCGGCCGAAATCATACAAAAAGAAACTCCGCAATAGTTTTCTATCACGGAGTTTTTTCTTCGGAGTTTTTAGTGTGGCGGAGAAGAAGGGATTTGAACCCTTGCACGCTGTTACACGCCTACTCCCTTAGCAGGGGAGCCCCTTATAGCCACTTGGGTACTTCTCCGTAACTCCGCGTTGCTCTAGGTAATATTATCGTTATTTAACATGAAAGTCAAGAGTTGTATTCACAACCAAAGACAACAACACCTACATCAGACCCTCATCATACTTTGCTCTGCCGCCGCCAATCAGGGGAGGGCGGGTGCGAGCGGCAATCACAATCGCTTCGCCGACAAGCTTCACATCCAAACGCAGCGGTACTGCAACACGCTTGAGGTGCATGCCTATCAATGTACCGCCTATATCTATGCCCGCATCTGCCGAAAAAGTTTCCAGAGCGACAGGGTCGCCAAAGCCCCTGTATGCAGCAGCGGCAAACGCTCCGCCTGCTCCGGGAATCGGAACAACATTCACAATGCTAAAACCTTTTGATATCTCACGTTCAACGATAATAGCTCTATTCAAATGTTCACAGCACTGTGCGGCTAAATGTACACCGTGCTTGGAGAAAACATCGAACAGCCCGTTGAAAACAATAGCACCGATTTCCGCATTAGAAAAGCTGCCGATGCGGTGTCCGCCGATTTCGCTTGTTGAACAACCGACGATGACGGTCTGACCGCTTTTAAGCCCTGCTTTTTCACAGAACTCCAACGCTAAGTTTCGTACAGCCTCGTCTATCTTCAAAGCGATACCTCACTTATCAAGCGAAATGTTGTCAATGCCGTTTAGTTCAAACTCCGCAATGTATTCGTCTATCCTGTTTGTAAGCTCATTGAAGTTCTCAGGACCTATAGGCTCAAAGTCCATGTCGCGCCGCGCAAGCTCTTCGGCCAGAATTTCAAAGAACATTGAGTCCTCGTAATCGGCAATCGCCTCGTGAATACCGCCTTGTTCAAACGCAGCCGATGGGCGAACCACACCATCAACAAATTCCGCCAATGTATGCATACCATGCTTGGAACAATAGGAAAACAAGCGGTTTTCGACATTGTCATAATCTGCAAATCTATCTGAACCGCGCGAAGAATTAAGCACCCAGTTTCCGATATATGCCATATCCAAAAGACGCCTAAACTCCAACTCTGTCAGTTCAATGTTCATTCTGCTGTCCTCCACGGAAAAAGACTCCTGTCTTAAAAGGGGATTTTTAGCATTATAACAGAAATTTTAGAACAATTCCATATGAATTTTGCGAAAGACAGAGGGACAGGTACCTTGTCTTTCATTCTCGTCCAATCCATGTTATACTTCATTGATTTAACTGTAATAACTTAATTGCTTGAAAGGGGATAAGGCATGGAGAATCATAAGGTACAAAAGCAAGGAAATGTCGTATTAATCGCATGTATACTGTTTAATCTGATTATTCAGGTACTATATATTTGGAGCTTGCTAAAGGTTGAGATGATGTCGGAGGCTCAAGGGGGTTGGGGCTGGACCAGCCAACAGGCGGGACTTCCGTATACACTCGTTCTTATATTCTTTGCCGTTGGCGTTCTTATCGGCGGAAGGGTACAGGATAAAATCGGACCCCGCCGGGTAGCAACGGTTGGCGGTGTTATGGTCGGTCTTGGCATGGTTCTTTCCGGTCTTGTCGGAGAAAATCCTGTCGGCGTGGCAATTGCGTTTGGTGTTATAACGGGACTCGGTATAGGCTTTGGTTACGGAAGTGTTCTCCCTGCAAGCATGAAATGGTTTCATCCAAGCAAGAAAGGTCTGATAGGCGGTCTGGTATTAGGTGGTTTCGGGCTGGCAACCATTCACTATGCGTTTACCGCATCTGCACTACTTGATGCCTTCGGAATCGAAAATACAATGCTATACATCGGCATTGCAGTAGCTGTATTGTCGGCACTTGTCGCACAATTTGTAAAAAATCCGCCGCCGGGGTATGTCCCCGCCGTACCGAAGAGTGTAAAAGATTCTGCAATCACAACAAAAACCGCTATTGACTTCAAGTGGCGCGAAATGCTTAAGACAAAACGATTTTACTACATGTTTGTCTTATTCATATTCTCCGCATCAATGGGACTTATGATTCTGGGAAATCAAGCGAAAATAGCGCACCTTCAAGCGGGAATCTCAAACGCTGTGTTCCTCATGTCCATTGCGGCAATAATGAATGCAGCGGGTAGAATACTTGGCGGCTCTTTATCGGATAAAATAGGCAGAAACAACACTCTGTTTATAGCAATAATCTTGCAAATGCTCAATATGATAGGATTCATATTCTACAATAACCCCGTAACAATAACACTCGGATTTATACTGGTCGGTCTATGCTTCGGTACATTTCTCGCTGTATTTCCGGCTCTCACTGCTGACCAATACGGACTTAAAAACTACGGAGTTAACTACGGTATAGTCTATCTGGCATATGGTTTTGCAGGCATAGTCGCTCCTGTGATAGCAGACTACTTCTTTGATCTGGCAGGAAGTTTTACAACTACATACATAATCTGCGCAGTCATGATGGCATTTATGATAGGATTGAATTTGCTGTTGAAGCGTGAGATATCCAAGCAGTTACTGCGATAAAACCAACAAATGATATCAATATTAAATCAGCCCTGTCGAACTACACGATGAAATCGACAGGGCTGCTCTGTTGTTTAAAAGCAAATCTCAATCAACCAAAAACGACTATAAAATATAGCGTGAGGAGTGTTGCTTTATTTTTCTGTTCCATGTGACCAGAAGTTAACGGAAAAGACTTCCAGAAAATCTCGGGACATGGGTGCGACTTCCTTAACAATTTGCGAGTTTTGCGACGCAGTATGCGCCTTGTTGCTGATTTCAACCCTGTCATCATGTTCTGTAACACCTACGGTTACTTCCTCGATTTCGTTGACAGGTAAATCATCAGACACTTTGCCTACAGTGTTTACCTGTGTTGCAGCATTTAACTGTACGTTACTGATCATTTTCTTGCCCTCCTTTGCAAATGCGATCTACATCCTTGTATGGTTTCGGAATTTGGTTGGTTTTGCTAAATGTATAATTTGGGTATTACATTTCTCCTCACTCGCTATATCGGTATTTATGACGAAAAACTTTAGTATTTTATCAAAAAAAATGAAAAAAATGAAAAAAATGAAAATGCAATTTACTTGAACTATATAATGTTTTCATATATTATTAGAGCGCAAATCAGAGAAAAGAGGAAGAAATATGCCGAAAAGGACAGATATCAACTCGATTATGATTATCGGATCGGGGCCTATTGTCATAGGTCAAGCGTGTGAGTTTGACTATTCGGGGACGCAAGCTTGTAAAGCACTCAGAGGACTGGGGTACAAAACAATACTGGTAAACTCAAACCCCGCTACGATTATGACAGACCCGACTGTTGCAGATGTAACATACATCGAGCCGCTGAACATTGCAAGGCTCACCGAAATTATCGAAAAGGAAAAACCCGATGCCCTGCTTCCGAATCTCGGCGGACAAACAGGGCTTAATTTAAGCCTTGGCTTACAGGAAGCCGGAGTTCTCGATGCATTTAGTGTCGAAGTAATCGGAATCAACCTCGAAGCAATAAAACGCGGGGAAGACCGTATAATATTCAAAGAAATGATGGAAAAAATCGGTGTTGGCATGGCAAGAAGCTATGAAGCACTGACAGTCGAGCAAGCAGAGGAAGCCACCGAAAAACTCCATTACCCCGTGGTCGTACGCCCCGCGTATACAATGGGCGGAACAGGAGGCGGCATCGCCTACAACAAAGAAGAACTGCGGATCATTGCCAACAGAGGGATACAGGCATCTATGATCGGGCAGGTTCTTATCGAAGAGAGCGTCCTTGGCTGGGAAGAGCTTGAAGTTGAAGTTATCCGTGACTCAAAAAATAAACTCATTGCGATCTGCATGATTGAAAACATTGACCCGATGGGAGTTCACACAGGCGATTCCTTCTGCGCAGTCCCGATGTTAACAACCGCAGAGGAAGTACAGGTCAGACTCCGGGAAACAGCATTTAAAATCGTGGAAGAATGCGGAGTCATCGGCGGCTGTAATGTACAACTGGCGTATGACCCTAAATCAGACAGGATAATAGTAATAGAAATAAACCCCAGAACATCACGTTCCTCCGCGCTTGCGAGCAAGGCGACAGGATTTCCCATTGCATATGTATCCGCGTTATTGGCAACGGGCATTACACTTGACGAAATCCCATACTGGAAAGAAGGCACAATGGATAAATACGTGCCTTACGGTGATTATATAGTTATAAAATTCGCCAGATGGGCATTTGAAAAATTCCCCGGAATAGAAGACAAGCTCGGAACACAAATGAAAGCCGTCGGGGAAGTCATGAGCATCGGCAGAACATTTAAGGAGACTCTCCAAAAAGCGATACGCTCTCTGGAAATCGGCGTTAGCGGACTTGGGTTTTATAAGGATTTTGACGAACTCTCCATCGACGAGCTCCTTGTTAAAATATCTGTTCCAAACAGCGAAAGATACTTTGCTATATACGAAGCCATGCGCAAAGGGGTCAGTGTAGACGAGATATATGCAACATCAAAAATTAAGAAATACTATCTGCAGCAAATCAAAGACCTGCTGGATTTGGAAATCGAAATACTTGCGCACAAAAAGCGTGTTTTGCCCGATGAACTACTGTCAAAAGCGAAAAAAGACGGATTTGCGGATAAATATCTCTCGCAATTGCTTGAAGTGCCGGAGGAATATATAAGACTGCACAGAAAAGTCGCGGGGATAAAGCAAGAGTGGGATGTAGTGCCGGTCAGCGGAGACGATGCGGAATACTTCTATTCAACATACAATGGTATCGGTAAGCTTGGCGGCGAGCTTACAAAGTCGAGAAAGAAAAGAGGCATCAAAACAAAAGAAAACAGTAACCGCAGAAAAGTCATCGTCCTCGGAGGCGGTCCCAACAGAATAGGGCAGGGGATAGAGTTCGACTACTGCTGCGTACACACTGCCTTTGCGCTCCGTGAGCTGGGATTTGAAACAATTATGATAAACTGTAACCCGGAAACTGTTTCAACCGATTACGATACATCAGACAGGCTATACTTTGAGCCGCTAACTGTAGAGGATGTTTTATCAATATGCGAAAATGAAAAACCGCTCGGAGTAATTGCACAATTTGGCGGACAAACACCGCTCAACATTGCGATGGAGCTAAAAAACGCCGGCGTACTCGTACTGGGAACAACGCCTGAAGTAATATCATTTGCCGAGGACAGGGATTTATTCAGAAAAATGATGGTGGAAATGAAAATCCCGATGCCGGAATCAGGTATGGCAAAAAACTACGAAGAAGCAGTTGCTGTTGTTAGCGAGTTAGGTTATCCTGTCATGGTCAGACCATCCTACGTTTTAGGCGGAAGGGCAATGGCGGTGGTATTTGACCAGGAACAGTTAAAGACCTACATCCAAGTCAACTCGGTATATATCAACGACGAAACACCGATATTGATTGACCGCTTCCTCGACAACGCCCTCGAATGCGAAGCCGATGTCATGGCTGACGGAGTCACCACCTTTGTACCGGCGGTAATGGAGCATATTGAGTATGCCGGAGTCCATTCGGGCGATTCGGCATGTGTAATCCCCACTGTCAGCATCAGTGAAAAACAGCTTGCAACAATACGCGACTATACATGCAAAATAGCTGAAGGGCTCAACGTTGTGGGGCTTATGAACATACAATACGCAATTCATCAGGACAAAGTTTATGTATTGGAAGCAAACCCTCGCGCATCAAGAACCGTCCCGATTGTTTCAAAAGTATGCGGCTTAAACATGGTGAAAATCGCCGTCAGCTCAATTATGTCGGAGTACACGGGTGAGAACGTAGATTTAGCGGCAATGCAACCGCCAAACGTGCCGTATTTCGGTGTAAAAGAATCGGTATTCCCATTTAACATGTTCCCGGAGGTTGACCCTGTGCTCGGGCCTGAAATGAGGTCAACAGGCGAGGTTCTGGGATTGGCGGATTCATTCGGTCTTGCATACTACAAAGCGTTGGAAGGCAGCAAATCGCTTCTGCCGCTCACAGGTGCGGTATTGATTTCGGTTACGGACAAAGATAAAGATGTTGCGGGAGAAGTCGCAAAACAGTTTGAAGAGCTTGGTTTCAAAATAGTTGCAACACTGGGAACACATGCATACTTAACTTCAATAGGAGTAAAGTCAGAGTTTATCAAGAAAATGCACGAAGGCCGCCCGAACATAGACGACGCAATAAAAAACCATCAACTGGATATAATAATAAACTCCCCAAGCAGTAAACGGCAAAGTAATGTGGATGATTCTTATATAAGGAAATCGGCAATCCGCTATAATGTACCCTACATGACAACCATGACTGCTGCACTCGCGGGTGTAAGAGGAATAACAGAAAAAATGAATAACCCGAAAGAAAAAGTCTGCTCCCTACAGGAGTACCAATCGAGGAACAAATAAATCAATCAATGCGCCAGCGGTTGCCGCAGGTTTGACAAATGGCGACAGTATGTGTCTTTGACTTAGTTTTGCTGTTCGTCAAAAGCGGGATTATCAAAATCAGCCCGAAAGTGCAAATAGCCAGCAAAATCCAAAGAAACCAGCCAAAACACCCGCGCCTCTTTGTCTTAACCTCAGTAACAGCTTGAAAAGTAATGTTATTCCCGCCACACCTTGAACAAATCATAACTAACCAACCTCACAATCCAAACACTATAGAAATCACCAAACGTGCATTTTGTATGCCATTATACCAAATATCTCAACGTAATAATACACATTCTTTGCTTTCCTTGCAACTATGTGATAGTATTGCCGCAGCCTTTATGGCAGCAAATTTCGCATAATATATGAGAAGAGGGTAAGTATCCAAATGATAGGAGATTTCAAGCGGTACGATATGACTCGCAAACCCAACAGGCAGTGGAACATACTTCGACCGATTACATGGCTTCTTAGTTTCCCCGATTGTATCACGCATAAAGCGCAAATCAACAAGGATAATATGCCCAAAGATATAAAACCCCCGTTTTTTCTATTATGCAATCACAACGCATTTATGGATTTCAAAGTCATGACAAAAGCGATATTTCCCTCACGCGCAAGCTACGTTGTTGCGATAGACGGCTTCCTCGGCAGGGGATGGCTGCTCAGAGCTGTCGGCTGTATATGTAACCGGAAGTTTGTAAGAAGCGTAAACCTTGTAAAAAACATGATTTACTCAAAAAACAGCGGCGATGTCGTTGTACTCTTCCCGGAAGCCAGATATTCATTGTGCGGGACTCCCGCCGTTTTGCCGAAATCTTTAGGGAAAATGGCACGAATGATGAATGTACCCGTTGTATCACTTATAATGCACGGTCATCATATAAACTCTCCGTTTTGGAACACCGGTAATCGCAAGGTAAAGCCTGTTGAATCAGAACTAAAGTTGCTCTTTACACAGGAGGAAACACAAACATTGTCGATTGACGAACTCAACGAAAGAATCGTAGCGACTTTTCAATATGACGATTATACATGGCAAAAAGAAAGAGGAATAAGAGTAAAAAGCAAAACCCGCGCAGAAGGTCTGCACAAGGTTTTGTATCAATGTCCGGCATGCAAAACAGAGTATAAAATGTCCTCAAAAGGAACAGAGCTATCCTGCGAAAGCTGTGGTAAGGTTTGGGAAATGAGCGAACTCGGAGAACTTACCGCCAAAACCGGAGAAACAGAGTTTTCGCACATCCCCGACTGGTACGAATGGGAACGCTCAAATGTAATAAAAGAAGTACAAGACGGCACATACTCATTTGAAGCAAAAGTACGTGTAGAATCCCTGCCGAACGACAAACGCTTCATAGTGTTCGAAGAAAGAGCAACCCTGAAGCACAACATGAGCGGCTTCAACCTGACAGGCTCCTACAAAGGAGACCCCTATGAGATAAGCATCCCCGTTCCATTAATGTACTCCTGCCACATAGAATATGATTACATGGGCAGAGGAGACTGCATAGACCTCAACACAAACGACGAAACCTTGTATCTTTTCCCGGAACAAGGAGAATTTTCGGTAACAAAGATAAGTCTTGCAACTGAGGAATTGTTTAATCAAACAACTTAGAAACCTTCTTCATTGTATCAATTATCTCCAAATCCTGCGGGCATATATCTTCACAATGACCACATTCAGTACAATCCTTCGCTTTGCCTTTTCCGCCGGTCATCCAGCCGTAAGAACCTGACAGGTTTGTTGTTGTTTTGTGAATCAGGTGGTCGTTATAGAGGTTTATCAGATTATGAATCGGGATATTAGCAGGGCAGTCTTTGCAGTAATCGCACGAGGTGCATTCGATGCGCGGAACGCCTTCAAGGATTTTGATTGCTTCCTTAATAAGCTTCATTTCATCCTTGCTTAAAGGTATAAAGTCCTTGTATGTATTAACATTATCGACAACCTGATCAAAAGCACTCATGCCGCTCAGGTTGACAAAAACGCCTTCAAGCTGCCCGATAAAACGCATTGCCCATGAAGCAACGGAAGCAGCGGGATCGGCTTTCTTTAATAAATCGGCAATCGGGGAGTCGGGGCTTGCGAGCTTGCCGCCAAACAGAGGTTCCATAACTACAATAGGCTTGTTATGCTCGCGTGCAATTTCATAAGTCCTGCGTGCATTAACCTTAGCTCTGTTCCAATCCCAGTAATTTGCCTGAATCATCACGAACTCAACTTCAGGATGCTTCGTCAGGATTTCGTCCATGTCTTTGGGATGACCGTGGAAGGAAAAGCCCATGTGACGGATAATTCCCTGCGACTTAAGGTCGCGGAAGTATTCCCATAAACCAAGCTCCTCGGCTTGCTTACTTGCACCTGAATTGATTCCGTGCAACAGATAAAAATCGATGTAATCGGTACCGAGACGCTCCAGTGACGTTTCGAGAAAATGATTCATAGGTCTTTGAGCGTTAACCATCCCGACAGGGAGTTTAGTTGCAATTTGAATGCTCTCGCGGGGGTGACGCTTTACAACAGATTCGCGCAACGCTTCCTCCGCACCTCCATAAACATATGCGGCATCAAAATACGTACCGCCGCTCTCCAAAAAGGCATCAGCCATTTTAATGACTTGCGCTAAATCCAATTTGTCGTCAATGTACGGCAAGCGCATGTAACCAAATCCGAGTTTTCCGATTTTTTCCATTTGTATAGTCGATGACATTATTAAAACCTCCAATATTCTACTAGTTTTCACAGTATACAATAATAATCAAAAAAAAAGAACCCTTTTGTATAAAAAGGATTCTTCTGTCATTCTGCGCGAAGTCGCAGAATCCATGTCGCAACTATGTTATATATCTGGTAGAATGTTTATACACAGCAATAGATTCTGCGACTAAAGCGCAGAATGACGGTATTATCCTACGCTGCTGTGCCGCCTGCTTTCCAATCATCGAATGCTTGCATGATTGCAGCGTGTGTTTCTTTAGTTACATCCGGAAGCTTGTCGAAACCGCCGAACATTCTGGCGACTTCATCAAAACCCTTCTGTACTGCCGCGCGCATGTTTTCAATCTGAGCTTCACTTGCGCCTTCGCCTACCATTGCTTTCGCAAAATCCATGATTCGCGCTGTTGTCTGCTTGACGCCAAAGAACCCGTCTTCGCTGATTAGTTCCTGCGCTTGTGCTCTGTCGATTTCACTGAGCTTTGCGCCACCGGCTCTCACTGCCCAAAAGCCTTGACCGGTTGCATCATTTTTGCCGAGTGCCGAAGCTATAAGTTTTCTTACCGCTTCACCTGCATGGTTTGTGTCTCTCCAAAGCTGGTCGAGTTTTGCAGGGTCAGCCGCTCCTTGAAGATGCTTTGACGGTGTAAACGTGTCTACGGGTGCTTTAAAAATGTCGTTTGTTGGGTTATTTTGATGTTTTCCTTTGTTTACATTGCTAGTGTTCTGAAAATTACTATACGGGTTTGTGCCTCCAACGTTACCGGTTTTCATGTCAGGATCCCTCCATTTATTAAAGTGCGTTGGCATCATTGCCCTTCGATATACTCAAAGTACGCCTTATATCATATATCGGAACAATTACTGTAAACTTTAGCAGAAAACGCAAAAAAAAACAATAGTTTTAATTCGCTCAAAGTGTTATAATACATTTCGGTATCTTGTATTAAGTGGTAGGTGATTAACATTAAAGTCGAATGTACGGTTATTACACACGTAGGATTGGTAAGAGGTAACAATGAAGACAATTTTTTTATTAACGGAAGGTGCAAGTCCGATAACACGGTGACTGCTGAGGGGTTTATTGACAATACACCCCGCGATTCATATATATATGCGGTTTGTGATGGTATGGGCGGAGAAAGCGCAGGAGAAGTAGCATCAATGATTGCGGCAAAAGTCCTTATGGAATACATGTCAACCGATATTAGACACACTGTATCAAGCTACATTCAAAAAGCCAACAAATACATATGTGATGAAATCACTGCAAACAACGGGGTCAGGAGCGGCACGACCTTGGCTCTGCTATATATACGTGATAATAAAGCGACATCATATAATCTGGGAGACAGCAGAATTTATCTCTTAAGAAAAGGAGATTTATATCTGCTGACCGAAGACCACACAGAAGTGCAGCGGTTGATAAAAATGGGCATGCTTGACGAAGAAAGCGCAAGGCATCACAAATCCAGAAATAAATTAACTCAACATTTGGGGATATTTCCCGATGAATTAATAATAGAGCCTCACGTTTCAAAAGAAATAAAACTGAAAAAAGACGACATATTCCTGATATGCAGTGACGGCCTTACCGATATGGTTTGCGATGATGACATTGCGGATATCATGGCAGATAAAAACCTCGACACATCGGGAGTCGCCAAAGAACTCTCCGCAACCGCTCAGGAAAACGGCGGAAAAGACAATACAACAGTAATCGTTGTCAAAATTACGAAATAGAGAGAAGTGAATGAAAGCCTCGGGGTTAAACGAATGAAGGTCATTAAAAACATAATCTGCCTTATTCTGATAATTACATTATTTGCGACAATGGCTTCGCCCGCATACGCGTCTACGCCCGATACTTCTGCGCCTATAGCGGTTGTCATGGATTTTTATACAGGCGAGATCCTATACGAAAGAAATATGGAACAACGCTGGATTCCTGCCAGCATGACAAAAAGCATGACAGCGTTCATTGTCTATCAAGAGATTGAAGCAGGCAATCTGACGCTTGACACTGAAATCCGCGTGAGTGCGGGTGCTTCAAGATTTTCAAACAGAAGATCGGTTCCGGGCACGTTTGTGCCGTTGCCTTCAGGTGGGCTTGTAACGGTTGAAACACTTTTACGCCTTATGATGATACCATCAGGTAATGCCGCCGCCGTTGTTTTTGCGGAGCATATATCGGGAACCGAAGAAAATTTCGTAATTAGAATGAACGAAACGGCTGCGGAAATGGGCATGTATACGGAGTTTACAAATTCGCATGGAGCATTCGTTCATTACTCAAACGCATACTCAACGGCGATTCTTGTGCGGGAGTTTATTATGAGATATCCCGACATATTGCGCATTACAGCTATGTCAAGTGTGCGGTTTCAAGGCAGAACATACAGAAATACCAACCTTCTTATTTCGCAAAATATGATGGCAGACGCCGATGGATTTAAAACAGGCTCATTGCGGCAGGCGGGGTGGAATCATTCTGCAACTGCAGAGCGAGATGGAAGACGTATTATTACGGTAGTAATGAACACTTCGTCACGCTCTGCCCGTCAAATTGAAAGCCGCCGTCTCCTAAACTACGGATTTGAAGAGCTGCAGCGCCGCGAGACGGAACGGATTGAAAGAGCAAGGATATTCTTTAACGGAGGGCTGATCCCTCTGACAGAAGCGCCAACGTTTTTCCATGGAAGCTTACTGCTGCCGCTTGAAGATATTTTAGGGCAGCTTGGCTATTTAATCAACCGTGATGAGGAACATAGCCTGATTTCCATCACAAATGAAAACGGGTATACAGCAACACTTTTAACAGGCAGGGATCTCGCTGTAATAAACGGTGAAACCCACACCTTGTCAATGCCCGCACAAGTGGTTAACGATATCATATACACCTCAATCGAGACGATTGGAGCACTAACCGGCACTTTAGCCGAGTGGAGTATGGAAACGGGTGTAATCCGGTTCAGGAATTAAAGTCCGCCAACTAAAAAAACGATAATAACAGATAATTAGAGGAAGGGTGAACGATACGCTAAGAGGAATACTGCTGGCACTTTTAGTATTAGCTGCTTTACTTGTTATGTTGATAATATTTACAAATAACGATTCTCCGGTTATAAACACGAATCCGGGTAATAATAACAACAACTCCACGGATTTACATTCAGACGATGACCCGGAGCAAAACGGGGGTGAACGGGAGGACGGTCCGGATTATATCTATGATGAATCCGGCGAGCACATGTTTTACCGCGGCAGATTAGAACTGCCCGTCGCAGGCGCAACAGGTTGGGCGGCAGCAAATCTTGTAATGCGCAGCGAACCGAGAGCATCTTCCGACAATGTGATTAATCTTGTCCCCGGAGATGCATTTGTGATTTTTGAAGAGACCGATGACTGGTGGAATGTTATTTTGCCAAATGAATTAAGCGGCTGGGTAGAAATTAACAAATGCTTTATTAATCTTCCCGACGTAATACCCTCAATTGTCTATAATGTTTCAAATGCGGTATCGTCGGAATTCAGATCCAGCGGCTTTGATCTACCGGGTATTACACAAAATAATTTATACCCGGCATACTCCTTTAACGAGCGTCTCGGACGGGGAGAGTTCATTGTTCCCGGCTCGTACGCATTGGCACGAGCACTATTTGCAGTGCAACAGATAGCCCTTAGTAACGACGAAACGCTTATAGTATACGAGGTGTTTCGTCCTATGGAAACCCAGCGTGCTGTTGCAGGAGCACTAAACAGGCTTATGAACAGAAATGATGATGATTTTAACGAAGTAGTGTATCGCGCAATTGCTGATTCACAATTTTCGGTAGGTAATTTTATATCGCAAGGACGTTCAAATCATCAACTCGGTGCTGCCATTGATGTTACAATAGGTATTGTGGACGAAAGAGAAATAATAAGATCGGGCGACTACTCGTTTCACCGTGTTAAGTTCCACAGCAGGGTAGAGGAACCTTCGCCTATGCATGAACTCAGTCCGTTAGCGGTATTGCCGGGCAGGGATTCACAGGCTGCGACGGGTATATATGACGGCATATGGAGAATGAGGTCATACTTTGAACAAATGGGATTCACCCCCATTCCATCCGAATGGTGGCATTTTAACCATACGGCAAGTGTCAGAAGCGGCTCATCCGCCGGAATAACAGGAAATTTCCTCACACCGTCAATTTACAGCATACCACCGTTCATTAACTAGGGGAGAGGGGTAGTTATGGTCTTTTCCAGTCTATCTTTTCTTGTACTTTTTTTACCGTTATTTCTATTTGCGTATTTTATAGTACCAAAAAAACATATCAATATACGCAATTTTGTATTGTTGGTTTTTTCATTGTTTTTTTATGCCGCAGGAGAACCTGTATGGGTTTTGATTCTTTTATTTTCCGCGTCAACAGACTGCCTACTCGGTCTGTTTATTGAAAAGTACAGAGGACAATGGCATTCAAGAGTATTTCTTGTAATATCTTTATGCTGCAGCCTCGGAGTGCTTGTACTGTTTAAGTATATGGAATTTTTCCTGGGGCTTGTCGGAATACATGTAACATTTTCTCCCGGCTTACCTATAGGCATATCGTTTTACACCTTCCAAACAATGTCATATTCAATAGACTTATATCGCGGCAGAGTAAAAGCACAACGCAACCCGATTGCATTTCTAATGTATGTTTCAATGTTTCCGATGCTGGTTGCCGGACCTATTGTACGGTATGCGGATGTTGAAACAATGCTGACCCAGAGGGAAACAAACATTTCTTCAATAAGCAGGGGTGTATCTCGTTTTGTAATGGGGCTTGGGAAAAAAGTCATTTTTGCAAATCATGCAGGTACAGTCGCAAGTGAACTGCTAAGTTCACCGCATACATCTACCCTGACCGTGTGGCTCGGCTCGATTATGTTTATGTTCCAGATTTACTTTGACTTTTCATCATACTCCGATATGGCAATCGGTTTAGGCAAAATAATCGGATTTGATATAAAAGAGAACTTTAACTACCCTTACATCTCAAAATCAATAACAGACTTCTGGCGGCGGTGGCACATTTCACTCGGTACATTCTTCAGGGAATATTTATACATCCCGCTTGGCGGAAACCGCAAACACGCTGTATTTAACATAATGTTCGTCTGGCTTATCACAGGTCTGTGGCATGGCGCATCGATTAACTTTATTATTTGGGGTATGTATTTCGGAATCGCGCTTCTTATTGAAAAGTACCTGCTGAGAAACATATTGGAAAAGTTTCCGTCCTACGTCGGACATGCTTATTGTTTACTCATAGTCCTGTACGGCTGGGTATTATTCTACTTTACAGATCTGTCGGAAATGGCAGTTGCATCGGCACGGTTTTTCGGTTTCGGCGGAACATTCGCCGACTACAGAGCGGTAGAGCTGCTTTTGGCTAACTTGTGGATTTTACCGGTATTTGCAATCTTCTCAACCCGCGCACCAATCCGTTTATTAAACAGCCTGAACAAACGCTTTCCCATAACAGAACCCGTACTCAACTTCGCATTGCTCTGTATAAGCTTCATTTTATTGATAGGTCAGACATTTACCCCGTTTATTTATTTCCAGTTTTAGGAGCATTCTAATGTATCAGCAACCTGATAGACTTAATATCGTCCTATCACTCGCAGCAATTGCGCTCTTATCGCTATTTGTATTCATCCTTCCGACCGATGAGAAAGCGTCTGAGTTTGAAAACCGCGCTATGGGAAGTTTTCCCGAGCTTAACGCACAAAGCTATTTCAGCGGGGAATTTTCACGTGATTATGAAACATTTTTGCTTGACAACACAGCAAATCGCACCACCTGGCTTACATTTGCGCAGTTTGCGGAAAATACTTACGGGATAAACAGACAAGGTGCGATGATGGTGGAATTTGACGTTGATGATTTGGGAATCGGACTTATTCCCGATGAGATTTCAGAAGCTGTAGTTTTTACCACATCAGGCGCAAACGTTAACCCGAATCAACCTTTCAGCGTGGATATCCATTTCAACGAAAACGCAATATTCTACCTTCGCTACACGGAAAATCAAGAACTCGCGTCACGTTATGCGGAGGTGTTAAATGCATATGCAGAGGCTCTGCCAAACAACACACGGATGTTTTCTCTTATATCACCCGTGAAGGTTGAATTCATGAGCGAAAGATATGCTTCAGTAAACTCTTCGCAAATAGATACGATAAAATATATAAATGCATTATTAAATGATGAAATTATCCCGGTTGATGCACATAAATTTTTATCAGAGCATTCGGACGAATATATTTTCTTCCGTACAGACCACCACTGGACTGCTCTCGGTGCTTATTATGCGTACCTGGCATTTGCGGAGGCAGCGGGGCTTGAGCCTGTTACTATTGATAATTACATTGAAAATGCAATCGAAGGCTTTATAGGTTCACTGGCAGTCGGCACAAGAAACCGCATGATTCTGAGCCATCCCGATACTGTGTATTTTTACACTCTTAATGACGGCACGGAATTTTCAATAAACATGTTTACTATACCTTCCGATTTATCTATCTTAAGCTATAGATTATTCCTTGGCGGGGATAGAGATTATTACTCTTTTAACTCATCAAACAAAAACGGAAGAACCCTTGTTGCCGTAAAGGACTCCTTTGCAAACGCCATGCTTCCGTGGCTTGCGCCGCACTACGAAACGGTGGCGGTCATTGACCCCAGACAGTTCACAGGCAGTGTAATGCAAATTTTGGAGGAATATGACGATATCGACCTTCTGTTTATTAACTACATCCCTGCCACAACAATGTCAGATTTAATAGAGCAGACGTACAATGCAAAATAGCCCTCTTCTGGAAGGGGGTCGGCGTGAAACGCCGTGGGATGTCATAACATATGCGTTTCGATGAAAGGAACAATCATAAACATGAGTAACATGTCAAAGAAGAAAATACTAAGTAAAAAAAGACTTCAAATGGAGGCTAGAAAAAAGATCCTTCAGCAAAAAGAATCACAACAAACGGAGAAAAAAACTGCGCTTAAAGTAAGTGCTGTTGCGGAAGATACACTAGTAATGACACACGAAGCTGCTCCCACGATTGCGGAAAGCACATCATCCGATGATATCGAGCATTTGCTGAAAAAAATAAAAATGGAAATAACATTTTCCGATGACAGCACCATCAACAAGGAGATTGTCATATCGGGCAATGAATTAAGTAAAGCACCCACGGCATCAAATGAAAAAACGCTCAATGCTTTACATCCGGAAACGCAACCGGAAGAACTTAAAGATCTATCACCGCCCGAAGAAACAAAAATACCCTGGGTAACAGTTGCAGTTTTAGCATTTATAGTTTGCGCATCTTTAGTTACAGGTATTATCCATTGGTACAACGCATATTATCTGCCCCCTGATGCCGTAGATCCCGGACATGTAATTGCAGATCCGGTAAGAACGCCGGACGCTAACCTCGAACAGACAAGAGAAGATGAAACTGACGCACAACCGCATGATACGGATATTGACCCCGACCCGCCCGAAACAAGCCGGCGTTACGCAATCGAACCGCTCCCGGAATTTTTACTGCTATGGGATGAACACGACAATGAAGATATTGTTGCGATTTTGACCCTGGGCGAAACAGAAATCCCGGTCGTTCAAAGCAATGATAACGCCTTTTACATAACCCATGATATAAACGGTAACCTCTCTCCATTGGGGTGGGTGTTTCTTGACTATCAGGTTGACCTTTATATAGGAATGGAACATAACATGGTCATATACGACCCCACCGGCGAATTTTTACGCTCTGTAATGCAGGAATTTGCCGAATATGATTTCTTCCTGAGAAACCCGATGATTTCATTATCAACGCTTTTCGGAGAACTTGAATGGGAAATATTCTCTTACTATATCGCTCCTTCGGATTTCCCGTTTGCAATCGTAGACCATCCGGACGATGATATATGGGGAGAAACGGTAGAGCAATTTACATTGGCGTCATTATATAACGCAATGCTTGACGTAACCATGTACGATCAAGTGCTGACAATAGTAGTCCCAACCACGGTAAACCCCGAATTATTCTATATCTTGCAAGCAAGAATGCTAAGGCAAATTACATCGTAGAAGCAGTTACTCACGATTAAAGGTAAATTTTAATGAAATCGCTCAGACAAAAATTACATTCAATTAAAAACGTTCTTTTACCCGTAATATTGATTATTGGGTTATCTGCTATCGGTGTTTCGGGTTGGTATTTCTGGAGCGTGTCACAATCGGCTTTTGAATTTGAGGTACAGGATTTAATTGTTCTTGACGGGCGGGACATTGACCCCGAGGAATTTTTGTTGCCCGGCAGAAATTTCGAACGTATTTCAGTCGTTTTCAGAAACCCTTTGTTTAGACCGGCAGTAGGGCATCAGGATGTCCACTTAACCTTGACAATGGGCATGAGATCGGTCGAAGCAACTGTTTCCTTATACGTCTTGACTGTAGTCACCGAAGATGAACATGAATTTGGTACTGTCGGATCGCCGCCTAATCCGATGGGTTTTATAGTTAATTCTTCAGTGCTGGAGGGTGTACCTGTTGACCTCCGGTTTACTGAAGAGCCCATGTTGCTTAAAGATTACCCGGTTGGTGAGCATATATTACGCCTTACCCTAAATGGCGAACCATTTGAAGTCCTGCTTACAGTAAAAGACACCACACCTCCTGCGGCAGAACCTGTCGATGTCGCAATAAAAATCGGCGAAGCAGTAGAGCCGGAGGATTTTGTAAAAAAAATTACCGATGCGTCAAGCCATCTTCCTATCTTGATAACATATTACGGAGCAGAGCCTGATATATTTGGGCATAGCCAAACTATAACAATAAAGATAGAGGACTACTACGGCAACTATTCGGTAGTTCATGCAAATTTTACCGTAAAACATAATGAAGACCCCCCTGTTATTACGGGAGTTGAAGAAATCTTTTCAAATATCGGCGATACAATACTCTTTATGCAAGGCATTACGGCTTACGATGATTTCGGAAGAGATTTAACGGAACTGGTTATAGTCGACAGTACCGATGTCAACAAGGATGAAGTCGGCATTTACACCGTGCGTTACAGTGTTGTAGATTTTACCGGACATACATTTGAGGTTGAAGCAACTGTGCATGTTATTAATATAACAGCAGATTTTGTCAATGAAAGGGTAGACGGAATTCTTGATGGTATTATTGACGATGAAATGACGCAGTTGGAAAAAGTTCAAGCAATATTCAGTTGGATCAGAAGCAATGTATCGTACGCGCCTCTGGATAGAAACAGACCGGAAACCTCATATGAGGGAGCTTATCTCGCTATACGGGCACGTCGGGGAAATTACTTGGAATTTTCCTCTATATCCGAGATAATGCTTACCCGCGCAGATGTTCCGAACATGCCAATAGACCGAATCCCCGGCACACCCGTAAGACACCGCTGGAATCTTATAAATCCCGATGACCTGGGCTGGCATCACTTTGACTCATTCCCCTCACCCTTCGGCGTCGGCATACAAAAAGCTTTCTTCACAGACACACAAGCAGATGAATTCACACACCACATAGCAACTCTGGAAGAAAACCCGATGAATAATTACTACACCTACGACCCCGCTCTATATCCGGAAATCGTACAGTAAAGGTTGGCGGTCAGGGGGTATTCGGGAAAGTTTAATAGTTTCAGTCAGCACACAAATTTTGCCGATAGTGCAGGTTTCCACCAGCGTGCTAGTGCATTGGCTGGAACTATAAAAGTTTCTCGAATACCCCCTGACCGTCAACCTATAATTATCAAGCTTCTTTATTTTTCTCTGCAATAATAATAACGATTCTTTGCATAACTATAAACAGGAACAACAACACGCCGACCATTATTTTAGCATACCCCGACATTAAATTACCAAACGAAACGAATTTGCCGATTATCCCTTGAGTCATAACACCAAACATTGACCCGAGCGGATAGCCTATTCCACCTGTCAGCAGTGAGCCGCCGATAACAACGGGGGCTATTACTTCCAGTTCCATTCCAATCAAGTGCCGTCCCCATCCGGATAGTAATGAAAGCGAAAATGCTATGCCTGCCAGAGCCGAACAAAAACCGTTGAAAGTATACACAAATATCCTGGTTCTCTTTACCGGCAAGCCCATAAGCTCGGCACTATGCTCATTGCCGCCAATCGCATAAACGTTGCGTCCGAGCTTTGTTGACTTCATAAGAATAATCGCGAAAATCAACAACACAATGAATATAAACACCCCTATGCCGATAGGTGCTATCAGTCTAGGATTACTGTGAAATATATCAGGGATCGGAATTCTCCACATTCCGAGCGCTCTGAAACCCTCATCAGAAATCGGAATAGAATCCGTGCTTATGATCAAAGCCAACCCCCGCGCGAAAAACATTCCTCCAAGAGTTGCGATAAAAGGCGGAACCTTAAAAATCTGTATGAGAATGCCCATTAAATATCCGAGTAATGTGCCGACAGCGAGTGCAACAAGAACACAGAGCCACATGGGTAAGCCAAGACCGATTGCATCCGGGCCGTGGTCTACTGCGGTGCCGAACGCCAGGATCATTGTTGACAGCGCGGCAACCGACCCGACCGATAAATCAATGCCGCCCGAGATAATAACCAACGTCATTCCTACTGCCGATATCAAAAGATGGGTATTGTCCGTAAACAAGCTTAGGGTATTGCGGAGCGTTACAAAGTTTTCCCCGAAAATAATACCGCCGATGATAAATGCAATCAGAAAAAGCACAAGAGTCGATACAGAAGGGATAATTTTTACATGCTGTGCTATGAACCTTTTTATCTTGTCGGATTTAATCCGGGATGCAATCGGTGCTGCGATTTTTTCGGTAGCGTTATTTATTGCCTTACGTAAATCAAACTGACTCATTTGCTGCCACCTCCTGCTTATTTGATACCTTCGTCTTAAACAAGGATTTTACAAACCGGCCGGTTGTCGGTGACTGTATCAGAACAATCAAAACAATAACAACTGCCTTAATAAACATTGAGTATTGTATGCCTACTCCAAGGAAAGTCATTGTTCTCGGCAGCAAATCCAGTATTATCGCGCCAATGACAGTGCCGCCCAGGTTAAACTTTCCGCCTTTCATGTTTGTACCGCCGAGGACGACGGCAAGAATCGCATCGAGCTCCATGTCCTCTCCCGCCCGAGCGGGTTGAATTGCTAAAATATTGGATGCGCTCAGGATGCCTGCTATACTCGCACATAATCCCGAAATAGCGTAAATAGCCAAAAGAATTTTTGTGGATTTTATGCCGGAATATTTTGCAGCGGACTTGTTGATACCGGTAGATTCAACAAAAAGACCGAATGCAGTTTTACGGGTAAAAAGCCAAAACATCATAAATATAATAAACGCTATCCAGATCGGGTTTTGCACACCCAAGGTGAATCCGTTAGCTATCTGACCAAACGGAAGATGCCCGGTAGTAATGCTTCGCTCCAGTGTGATAACCTGTGTAAGTCCGCGACCGGCTACCATAAATATCAACGTAGCGACAATCGGCGGAATTCCTATTTTCGCTACGAGAAAACCGTTCCACAATCCGCATACGACACCGACTATCATCGTTATTACAACAACAAGCCATAAAGCCATTGCCGTGTCCGCTGTTGGTGCGACAGTATCTCCTCTGATAAGGGAAAGCGAAACCGCGCTTCCTATAGCGAGAACCGAGCCGACCGAAAGGTCGACGCCCCCTGTTGCTATAACCAGTGTCATACCCAAAGCAAGCAGCATTACCGGAACCGAGCGCAGTAGAATCAACATAAGTCCGCCGCTCAAATTTCCGTCGGCATTAATCGAAACAGAGAAAATTCCCGGTTGAACGATTAAGTTGAATATAACAATAAGCAACAGCACAAGCAACGGCGTAAACATAGCCGATCCTGTGATACGCTTCAGTACACTCATGCTTGTTCACCTCCTGCGATTTTTTCAAGTATGCGGTCATGGTCTATTTCATCTCCGCGGAGCTCAGCCACTTTTTTTCTATCTCGCATAACTACAACGGAGTTTGACAGCTTTATGACTTCCTCAAGCTCCGATGAAATAAACGCTACAGCCATTCCATTTTCGCACAGCTCCAATGTCAGCTTCATGATTTCAGCCTTTGCACCGACATCAATACCTCTTGTCGGCTCGTCCATGATAAGCGCGTCGGGCTCTGTTGCAAGCCATCTTGCCAAAATACATTTTTGCTGATTGCCGCCGGAGAGCTCCCCGATTTTCTTTTCCGCATCAGGCGTTGCGATTCCAAGCAGTTTTATATATTTATCCGCAAGTTCCTTCTGCTTCTTTTTGGATATGTACTTAAACATACCCATACGACCCTGAAGTGCAAGAACGATGTTTTCTCTGGTCGTGAGATCGGCAACAACCGCATCGCTTTTTCTGTCCTCGGGGCAAAAGGCTATCTTTTGCTTGATTGCCATTGCCGGATTTCGTAACTGAACAGTGCTTCCTCTGACAGATATTGTCCCGTCGCTTATTCTGTCAATGCCGAAAAGTGCTTTTGCGGTTTCCGACCTTCCCGATCCAAGCAAGCCGGCAAAACCCAGGACTTCCCCTTCCGTGAGGGTTAATCCTATATCTTGAATTGAAGCCGGCACCGAAACATTTTTAGCTTCAACAACTACTTTGTGTTCGTCCGTATGACTTGTCTTTTTAAGCTTTGTCATCTGCTCGAGTTCTTTTCCGACCATTAACTTAACAAGCTCTATTTGCGGTAAGTCCGCTGCTAAGTATTCACCGATAAGCTCGCCGTTGCGAAGTACGGTGATTCTATCGGAAATCTCGTATACCTGGTCGAGAAAATGTGTAATAAAGATTATTGCAATTCCTTCAGATTTCAGTTTGTTAATGACTTCAAAGAGCCTTTTAACCTCGTCCTTATCAAGAGAGGACGTCGGCTCGTCAAGTATCAGTACTTTCGCATCTATATCAACTGCTCTTGCAATCGCTATCATTTGCTGTATTGCTACAGAATATGTATCAAGGTTTTTAGTGACATTAATATCTAAATCAAACTTCTTCAAAGCCTCTCTGGAAAGCCTGTTCATCTTTTTCCAGTCAATAAGAGCACCCGCCTTCATTGGTTGGCGGCCGATAAAGATATTCTCCGCAACCGTTAAGTTAGGGCAAAGATTTACTTCCTGATAAACACTGCTTATTCCCAGCTTCATAGCATCGCTGACAGAATTCGGTCTGATATGCCTGCCATCAAAAACGATACTTCCGCTATCCATTTGATAGACTCCGGTCAAACATTTAATAAGAGTTGACTTTCCGGCACCGTTTTCACCCATAACACTATGAACCTCACCTCTTCTTAAGGTGAAATTAACATTAGCAAGTGCCCTCACTCCCGGGAAGTTCATCTCGATATTTGACATTTGAAGAATTACGTCGTTATCCATATCCTTATGACCACTCCTTCCGTATTAAATGGTGTTAACTAATTATACATAATTTACACACATAAAAAAAGCATAATTTTTTTTGTTTTTTTTATGATAAATTATTAAGGGGCTGTTTTGAACAGCCCCTTAAATGGATTTTTTTATTGTGCCACGGTAAATTAATATACTCTGTTACCAACTTCGGCTGCTGCAGATGTGAATCTGTCGGGGAATACTTGATAGAGTGACATGTCAAAGGTGCCTCTGGGGTTGATGATTGTTTTCGGCGGGGTCCGGCCTGCTTCAAGGTCTTGAATAACTTCAACGACCAGCGGTCCGAGGAGCGGTGAACACTCGACTGTTGCGTTCATGTCGCCTGCGATGATTGCTTCAAATGCCGCTTTAACAGCGTCGATTCCGACGATGATAATGTCAACTCCCGGGTTAAGACCGGCTTCTCTGATTGCTTGAATCGCACCCAGTGCCATACCGTCATTGTGTGCAAAGACAACATCGATTGTTTCACCATTTGATGCTGCAACTTGCAGGAATGTTTCCATTACTCTTTTACCTTCTTCGGTTTCAAAGTTGCCGGTTTCGGTTTGAGAAATACGCAGATTTGAGTGTCTTCCAACTGTTGCGTGGAAACCTTGCATGCGGTAGATTTGCGGTCCCGATCCGACCGTACCTTGAAGCTCAACAATGTTGATGTCTTCGCCCATGCGACCTTCATGCTCGAGATATGCAATGAGCCATTCCGCTGCCGCTACGCCTTCTTCTTCAAAGTTGTTTGTTATCCACGATACGTAGAAATTCTCTTGATTGGGCATGTTGATTGTTCTGTCAATCATTATGAGCGGGATTCCTGCATCTTTAACTTCCTGCAGAACTGCATCCCAGCCTGTTTCTACAATGGGTCCGAACACAATGTAGTCAACACCTTGGGTTATGAAGTTACGGAGTGCAGCGATTTGATTTTCTTGCTGCTGGTTGGCATCATCAAAGAGCAAATCCCAGCCTGCTCCTTCGATGGCGTTGCTTACGGATACTGTGTTACCTATACGCCAGTCGGACTCCGAACCGATTTGTGAAAAACCGACTGTGAGGTTGCCCGAGCCGCCACCGCCGCCTTCGGCGCATGCTGCGGCCATCACGAAAACAAGTGTTAGTGCTATTAATACTGCTAATGCTTTTTTCATATTATACCTCCATAAAATTTGTTGTATTTCTACAGCTTGAATTATAGATGAACAAAGGGTGAAAAAAAATATAATATTTTATGAATAATGCCAGAATTTTTACGAAATTTGAATGAAACCTGTCTTAATCTGTCATGAAGTTGCAGACGTTGTACGACGTATGGTATAATGATTGCTGCGACAATCATTATAATTGATTTTATGCATATACCATAACGCTGTATGATGTTATTTAAAATTTGTAAGACATTGCAACAGCTATGGTATAATTTATATCTGCCGGTATAATTGGAAAGTGAGGCTGTATCATAATGAGTAAAGCATCAATTCCTATTCTTTTATTTATCTCTCTTTCATTAGTGCTCAGTGCTTGCGCCGGTGGCGGGGGTTCCGGGGGCTATAGTGATAACGAGGATGAGAGGATTATCGTTCTAGGGTTTTCACAGCTCGGTGATGAAAGCGAGTGGCGGACGGCATCAACAAATGACATAAAACGCGCGGCGGCAAGTGCCGGTGTTCAACTGATGTTTGACAATGCACAGCAACAGCAGTTTAACCAGATTAAAGCGATAAGGTCGTTCATCTTAAAAGGTGTGGATGTTATCGCTTTTTGTCCGATTGTTGAAGAGGGTTGGGATAATGTCCTGGAAGAAGCAAGAGCTGCCAATATACCTGTTATAGTTGTTGACAGAGAAATAAAGACTGAAAGAGACGATCTTTATACCGCATTTATAGGTTCAGACTTCCACAGAGAAGGTGTAAAAGCAGGAGAGTGGATGGTTGAAAGATTTGCTGATGTTGAAGGACCTGTAAGAATTGCGGAAATCAGCGGAACACCTGATTCCTCTCCGACAATCGGCAGGTATTACGGTTTGCGTGAGGTTCTTGCTGATAACGAAAAATTTGAAATTGTAATTTCTGTTTCCGGCGACTTCATGCGCTCAAAAGGCAGAGAATGCATGGAACAGATACTTCTGGAAACGCCTGATATAGACATCCTCTTCGCGCATAATGACGACATGGCACTCGGAGCAATAGAAATCATGGAAGAACACGGGATAATCCCGGGACAGGATATTGTCATTGTATCCGTAGACGCGCAGCCATCAGGTATTGAAGCACTTATTCAAGGAAAAATAAACTGTCTCATTGAGTGCAGCCCATATGTCGGGGATGATTTAATGGCACTGGTCTTTAAGATTGTTTACGGTCTGCCTTTCCCGGAAAACACATTTACGGAAACAAGGGTGTTCACGGATCAAGACGATATCAGCACATTACCGACGAGACCGGGATACAGACCATAAGGCCGGGTGATTGTTACGAGAACTTTTATTAACAAAGCGATTAATTTTAGAAAGAGCATAATCGGAAAAATCATAATCCTTTTTCTTATGATGTTTGTGCTTTTGCTGACCCCTGTGATAATTCAAAATGTTACCTCATTCCGGCAGGCACAGCTATATGAAGAGATACTGAACAACATTATTAATGCAAACCAACTCAACGTGGATGTAGTTGAGAATATTGAACCGATAGTATGGAATATAGTTGCAGGCAAGGAGAGTTTCCAAAGCAGCGGAATCTGGCATCGTATGGTAAATATCAGAGCAAGGATGCAGCAGATACGAAATAGCACAGACTCCGCAGACAGCCGGGGCATAATGGAAATATCCATCCGCGCACTTTCAATCCTGGATGATTATCTCAGAGTACTGGACTATCAAATAGAACAGAGATATCCGGTTGCCGAGAATGAAATTATGCTTGAAGAAATACGCGTTTGTATAGCGGGTATTGATGATTTAATGAGAGAGTTCTCTTCTATGCAGGTTAAGGAAGCTGCGGTGCTCAATCAGGAAATGAACAGACAGAGTACACAGAGTTTTGTTTTGAATATATTATTTACGGTTGTAGTGCTCATTGTCGGAGTTTTTGCATTTCTATATATTTCCAGAAGCCTGATGAATCCGATTGAAAAGCTATTGAGGATATCCAACAAAATTTCCGAAGGGGATTTCAGTTCCAGAGTCGAGCTGTCGGCATCTGACGAGTTTAATGTCTTGGCTGCGGGAATGAATACTATGTCTGAAAAAATTGAGCTGCTACTGGAACAGAGTATCGAGGAGCAAAAGCAAAGGCAAATGATGGAAAATAAAATTCTCCAGGAGCAGATTAAACCTCATTTTTTATACAACACGCTTGATGCGATCATATGGGCGGCAGAAGCTGATAATACAACAGATGTAGTTACATTAGTTGCTTCCCTTTCAACATTTTTCAGAATTTCACTAAGTCACGGCATAGATTTTATACCCGTAAACGATGAAATCGAGCATATCCGTAATTATTTGATAATCCAGCAAATACGTTATAGAGATGTATTAACTTACGAAATTAATATTGATGAAGATATACCGGATAAAAAAATCCTCAAGCTTCTGCTTCAGCCGCTTGTGGAAAACGCGCTTTATCACGGAATCAAAAATACCAGAGAACGAGGTAAAATCACCGTAAGTGTAAAAAACGAAGGTGAAAAGCTCAGGTTCACCGTCGCTGACAGCGGCATAGGTATGACCCGGGATACTCTCGACGAGCTTATTTATTATACTAACCACGGGTATACGGAAAAGGGTTACGGTCTGTATAATGTCAACAGGAGACTCAAGTTGTTTTACGGTCTGTCCGAAGGAATCGAAATTACTTCGGAGTATAAAAAAGGGACAACCGTTAGCTTCGCTTTAAAGCTATAAGGTTACTGGCTTGAAATGATAAATGATAATGCAAAAATGGAAGCGTTTTCATTACATTTTGTGTAACAGAAAGGCATGGCTATATATATGTATAAAGTCTTTTTTGTAGATGATGAAGCATCGATGCGGGCGGGAATCAGAGAGAGCATCGACTGGGGTAACTGCGGCTTTTCGCTTGCAGGTGAGGCTCCCGACGGTGAGATGGCTCTTTCTCTCATGCAGGAAATAATGCCCGATATCCTTATAACGGATATCAGGATGCCGTTTATGGATGGAATAGAGCTTTCAAGACAAGCAAAAAAAGCTATGCCGTGGATCAAGATAGTAATTTTGAGCGGACATGATGAATTTGAATATGCGAAACAGGCAATAACAATCGGAGTTGAGGATTATTTGCTAAAGCCTGTTACTTCGGCAAAGCTGATGGAGACACTTACGGAGGTTGCGGAAAGAATAGATAAGGAAAGAAGAAGTAACGTTGAAAAGCTGATAGCGAGCATGCAGGATCTCAGTGCCAGCGGAAAAATGCCGCTTCCCGGTATTGACAAGCTTCCGTTAATAGATAAGCTGCGTTATGCGGCAAAATCGGACGCACCAAAGCTTGTGGATGATTATCTCGGAAGCTTCGATAATACGGTACACGGCTCGGTTATATTTCTGTACTACATTTTCATGGACATTCTGCTCAGTTCATCAAAGATAATTGAAGACTTCGGAGGAGACGCAAAAGGCGTACTTTCAGAGTTTTTTGATGCGGGGTACATGCTGCAAGAGGGTACGGATATAGAGAAAATCCGCAAACTCCTGACATCTCTTCTTGACAGAGTAGTTGAATTTCGCGATGCCTCGACAGGCTCAAAATACTCAGATATAATTATCAGAGCGCAGGAATATATCAAAAACAACTATTCCGACAAGGATATTTCACTTCATACTGTGGCAAAAGAGGTAAGCATTTCGCCAAATCATTTCAGTACGGTTTTCAGCAGAGAGACCGGTGAAACCTTCATCAGCTTTATAACCGGCGTGAGAATCGAGCAAGCAAAGACGTTATTGAAAACAACACAAATGAGAACCTCCGATATCGGTTACGAGGTCGGCTATAATGACACGCAATATTTCAGCTATGTCTTTAAAAAGCAGACAGGCATGACACCGAAAGAATTTCGCGGAAAGTAAAAGGTTGGCGGTCAGGGGGTATCCGGGAAAGTTACAGTGGTTGCAACCATCGCACTGTACGTATGCGAAACCCGGATTGGTGGGCAAAATTAGTGTGCCGGCTTCAACCACTGTAACTTTCCCGGATACCCCCTGACCGCCAACCTTTTACAACCGTATCTTTGTCCATTTCGCTTTGGAAAAGCGTACATAGTTAAGTGTAAGCCTTGCCATCTGGTCAACAAGGAACGCAATCCATATGCCGATAAGCCCCATCCCCAGAGGGAAAGCGAACACCCATGCCAGTCCAGGACGCAAAATGCCGATAGTGACCAACGCAACAAAAGCAACATACTTGGAATCGCCCGCACCTCTGAGCGCGCCTGATATGACAAACTGCGATATCTGGGCGAAGGTTATCACCGCAAGTATCAGTATTAAATAAGAGCCGGTGGTGATTATCTCTTCCTCAGAGGTAAACATCCTGATTAATCCTCTTCGTCCGAAAACGAAAACAAAAGACATTAGCGTAGAAAGCGTCAGCCCGATTCTCTGGCATACCTTTCCGTATATCATAGCCATATCAGGGCGTTTTGCACCAAGGTTCTGCCCGACAAGCGCGCTTGATGCTATGCCAAGACCTTCGGCAAAGCAGAAGGAAAGCATGACTATGTTCATGCATATTTGATGGGTGACTAACGCCATAGTCCCAAGTCCTGCGACAACTCTGACGAACATAAAGAACCCGAAACGCATAAAGAGCTGCTCTACCAATGCACCGCTGCCAACATTAGTAAATCCCCGAAGTGTCTGTTTGTTAAACATCCACCCTCGAAAGGACATAATATTCAACTCCGAAGATCTGCCGGATACAGAATAAACAGACATAATCAATGTGACGGCAGAGCCTATAACCGTAGCTATAGCCGCGCCTCTGATGCCAAGCTGCGGAAATCCCAGCCGCCCACCTATCAGCAGGAAGTTGAATAACACCTTAACAACGCCGGAAGTGATGTTCACCCACATTGATATGCGGGTATTTCCTGCACCCCGCTGTGCAGCGATTATTGTCATCCCAAGCCCGGCAAAGGGAACACTAAGCATTGTGATACGGAAAAACATCACCGAATCGTCAATAATATCATCACCCGCTCCGGCAAAAGAGAGCAGGGGATGGGCGAATGTATACGCTAAAACACCGATTAGGAGTGAAAGAGCAAATGAAACTAATATTGCTTGCTTAAGCGATGAACGCGCCGACAGCATATCGCCTTCGCCTTTTCTTCTGGCAACGATGGCAGTGACTCCGACATTTAGCGCAACTATCATCGAAAGCACAAGAAAACGGGGTTGGTTTGTGATACCGACGGCAGCTATGGCGGCAAAGCTGATAGTACCGACCATAATAGTATCAATCATACCCATAATACCCACCAAAACAGTCTCTGTAGTGGCGGGAACAGCCATATTCAGCGTACGTCTGTATATAGCACGAGAAGGCGGTATATCACCAACCCGCATACTATCTTTGACCATATGGTCACAAGAGTAAATTTTGTTAAGGAATGTTGTCACAGGGACGGTTCTCCTGACAAGTTATGATGAAAAATCTACAAATATTGTCAGGGGGACGGTTCTCCTGACAACTCATGGTGAAAAATCTACAAATGTTGTCAAGAGAACCGTCCCCTTGACAACCTCATCCTTTCAAGTAAGTTTGCAACTTACTTATCACTTCGTCAAAATCGATGGGTTTTGCTACATGAGCATTCATACCGGCGGCAAGACAGTTCTCGACATCCTCTTTAAAAACATTTGCAGTCATAGCAATTATCGGGATGTTTTTCGCGTTAGGGACATCAAGTGCACGGATGGCTTTTGTAGCTTCAAAGCCGTCCATTTCCGGCATTTGTAAATCCATGAAAATCATATCATAGATTTCAGGTGATGCGTTGAATTTTTCAACAGCTTCTTTGCCGTTTACCGCGCAATCAATATCCAAAAGGGTGGGTGCCAGTAAGGATAGTACAATCTCACGGTTGATATCTACATCCTCAACCAGCAAAATGCGGTGTCCTTCAAATATATTATCTATACTTTCTTTTTCATCGGTCTGCAGCTCTTCAAATCCATAAAATTCACAAACTATATCTGAAATAGTTGACGGGAACAGAGGCTTCATCATTAGCTTGTCTACACCCGCTTCTTTTGCTCTTTCTGAAATAATACTGCTTTCTGCCGCAGAAATCATTATGATAAAAGAACGCTTAGCATCTGACATCCGCTCCTTAAGTCTCCTCGACAACTCCATGCCGTCCATACCCGGCATTCTCCAATCTACGAAGAACAGGTCGTAATTCTTGTCCTGCTCAAGCAGCTCAAGTACTTTCTCTGCACTTTCGGCGATATCACAAGAGGCTCCGAATTTTTCCACAATTCCTTTGAAATCCTGCAATATATGCTTGTCGTCATCCACCACCAGCATACTGATATTTTTCCAGTCTATTTGCGATGCAGCATTCTCTTTTGCCTCGCCGCGTTTTATATGTACAGTAAATGAAAAAGTAGAGCCTTCACCCGGAACAGATTCTATCCAGATTTCACCGTCCATCATTTCAACAATGCTTTTGGAAATAGAAAGACCCAAGCCGGTACCGCCGAACTTACGCGTGGTACTGCTTTCTGCTTGCTGGAATGATTGGAACAATTGCTTTTGTTGCTCAGGACTGATCCCGATACCCGAATCGGTTATAGACACCTTAATTTTGCATATACCATCTTCTTCACCCAGATTATATGTTCTTATGCTGATAGAACCTTTTTCCGGTGTAAACTTAACGGCATTTCCCAAAAGGTTTGTTATTACTTGAGCCATTCTCTGATCGTCACCGACCAGAATTTTTGGAATAGTCCTGTCTATATAAACACTGAAGTATTGTTCCTTTTCATCAATGCGGAAATTTATAACGTTGACAACACGCTTTAGCAATTTTTCAAAATCAAACTCTGCCATGGAAAGCTCAAATTTACCGGAGTCGATTTTAGAAATGTCAAGGATATCGTTGATTATACCCAGAAGATGATGCGACGCATCTTCAATCCTCATAAGACTGTAATCCTTACGCTCGACATCCAGCGCGGATTTTCCGATATTTGTCATTCCGATAATTGCATTCATGGGTGTCCGTATTTCGTGACTCATATTTGCGAGAAAGGATCCCTTTGCTTGAGCAGCATGATAAGCATCGTTTTTTGCATCCGTTAAAGCGTTCAGCGTTCTAACGCAGAATACACAAAATGTATAAACTAATGCGTTTAGACCGATTGATGCAACCAGTGAAATAATGTTGTATACCATAGTATAGCTTTCGCCAAGCAGGTTAACATTAAATACCAGCAAAATCACAGCGGTTGCCGCGCTTGTGCAAATAATATGCAACGCAATTCCTCTGGTCGAAAAATACGTCAGAGAAATCATTGCTACACAGCATAGATAATAGTAGAGCAATCCGTCACCTCTGAAAAATATCGCTCCGAAGATTATTACTGCGGCCAGAAATGTCGGGGATAAAAACGCCGTCACCGTGTTACTAAGCCGGCTTCGCTCTATCACAACATAGAAAACTAGAATAAAACCGCATAGAATGAACCGTATTATCATGGCTTGTACATCGAAGAACATCAGCGTATAAAAAGGCACAAATAACGAATAAAAACATAGAATCAAAAAAATATAAGGCGACGATTGATTCTTATTCGAACTCCCGAGCACATACTTGTGAATAATCGATATCATGATAGCCTCCAAAATGAAGTCTGAGTAACCAAATGGATTTTATCAAAATAATACAAGGATGTAAAGTAACTGTTGTGTCGCACTAAGCATTATGTTGAGAGTATTTCTGTATACCCTAATCTACATGCAGAAACCTGTGCAAAACTTCCAAAATCCTTGGAATGCAATGCGTAATATTGGCAAAAACAACCACTACTCCGATGATGAAACCCTTGACCGGTGTGTCGCCCATTGGATTAGTATAAAAAATAAAGAAAGACGTGCAAGTAATTTAATGCAAGTTTTACCCTGCGCGTCGCAGATAGCAAACAATACTGATGCTCCTTCAGGAGCAGATTGGAGAAAAATGAAAAATCTAAAAGTTTCAACGAAATTAATAATAGGCTTTATGACTGTAGCTTTTTTTGCAGTTGTGGTAGGCATAGTAGGGATCGCCGGGATGGATTACATAAGTAAGACTGATAACTACACAGCGCATTTCAGAACGATGACGACTATAACAATCGTTGTCCTTGTAATCATAGTATCCGCCTCATTGTTCCTTGCGCTTTACATTTCAAGCCTTATAAGCAAACCGATACTCCCGCTTGCGGCATTTATGAGCAAAGCGGGCAGAACAGGTGACATATCCTTAACTCCTGCGGATATGGATACAATAGGAAAATACTCAGGAATAAAAAACGAGATCGGGCAAGCCATAAACGGTGCAGCATTGTTTGTGAAGCATGTCGCGACGGTATCGGCAAATCTTGAAGCAGTTGCAAACGGAGATTTGACAATAGACGTCGAAGTTCTTTCCGATAAAGACGTAATGGGACTATCTGTTAAACAAATGATAAACAGCTTGAACGACATGTTCACGGAAATAAATCAATCCACGCAGCAAGTGTCCACCGGTGCAAATCAAATCGCCGATGGAGCACAGGTACTTGCGCAAGGCACTACCGAACAGGCTGCGTCTCTGGAAGAATTATCGAGTTCTATTACAGAGATATCAGAAAAAACAAAAGATAATGCCGAAATGGCTGATGAAGCCTCAAAACTGTCGACAACAATAAAGAAGGACGCTGAAATAGGAATAAGTCAAATGGACGGCATGATAGAAGCAGTAAAAGATATAAGTGATGCCAGCCACTCCATTGGTAATATAATCAAAACTATTGACGACATTGCGTTTCAAACAAATATACTTGCGCTCAACGCTGCTGTTGAAGCAGCCAGAGCAGGGCAGCACGGCAAAGGCTTCGCTGTAGTTGCAGAAGAAGTACGCAATCTTGCGACAAAAAGTGCGAGAGCGGCAAAGGACACAAGCGAGATAATTCAAGACACAATAGAAAAATCCGACCTTGGCTCCCGTATTGCCGGAGAAACAGCGCAAAGCCTCCACAGAATCGGAACGGATATAAGCGAATCAAACAGACTCGTAGCCGAGATTGCGACAGCCTCAAAAGAACAATCATTGAATATCTCACAAATAAACATCGGAATAAACCAGGTATCCCAGGTAGTTCAACAAAACAGTGCAACAGCCCAGCAAAGTGCCGCCGCCTCAGAAGAAATGAGCGGACAATCCGCTATTCTGAAGAACATGATTATGCAATTCAAACTCAAAGACAACCCGCCGGAACAAATATTGCGTTTGGGTTCTCCTTAACAACATCTTTCAATTCACTATTCTCTCTCACTGGTTTATGTGTTATTATTAACAAAGTAAATCTTAAAACTCAAATGGAGGGAATTGCAATGGAATTATTACGTTTTATTGAGAGTATCAGAACGCCGTTTCTTGATACTCTTATCGGTCTGATAACCAGACTTGGGGAGGAAACAATCGGCATTGTTCTTCTTTGTTTAATTTTCTGGTGTGTCAGCAAAAAAATTGCTTATGTAATCGGTGTCGCGTTTTTCTTGTCAAGCCTGACAGTGCAGGGGATGAAGATATGCTTCCGCATCGAACGCCCGTGGGTCATTGACCCGACTTTTGAACCTGTTCCCGGCGCAAAAGAGTATGCAACGGGTTATTCGTTCCCGAGCGGTCACACTCAAAGTGCAACAGCATTTTACGGTGCTTTGGGCTCACAAGTCAAACCTATGGCGTTTAAGATCATTTTGTTTGCTATACCCGTTCTTGTAGCGTTTTCGCGGCTGTATCTCGGTGTTCACACTCTGCAAGATGTACTTGTATCGCTTGTGATAACCTTCCTGCTTATCTGGTTGACCGGCAGAATAATAACGAGCGATGTAGAAAGTAAGAAGAAAGAGCTTGCTATTTCTCTTTTCATGATACTTTATGCAGTTGCTGTAATTATAATTGCCATAATCATGTACTCAAACGGTACTATTGAGGATAGATACATTGCTGATTGCTTAAAAGCGGCAGGAGCAGGTATCGGCTTTGCTGTAGGCATGTTCGTTGAACGCAATTATATCAAGTTTTCTGTTAAATCAAAAAACATAGGTATGCACATAATCAAGGTCGTGATAGGAATCGCAGGAGTCCTCGCGTTCCAAGAGGGACTCAAGCTGATAATAGGAACAGGATTTATCGTCGATATGTTTAGATACTTCCTGATGATCTCCTGGGTAACAATGCTCTACCCGCTAATAATCAAACGGTGTTTCTCTGTTAAAGAAGCTTAAGAAGTAATTGACAAACCGGATAAGTTATGTTAATCTAAAGTGCAACTTTGGATTAACATAACTTTAATTATACTATTTTGCTGTAAAACGGAGATATCACTTATGTATTATGAAAGAAAACTGGAGCAAACACTTCGATCTATAAGCGATACTTTTCCTGTTTTAGTTCTTACCGGACCCCGGCAAGTCGGAAAAACCACATTGCAGAGGCATATAGCGGAAAGCGGGCGAAAGTATGTCGCTCTTGACAACCCCACGGATCGTGCGTTGGCGAAGTCTGAACCTGAACTATTTTTGCAAAGGTATTCACCGCCGGTTATCATAGATGAGGTGCAATATGCACCGGAACTTTTTGATTATATAAAAGTCCATGCAGACAAACACAAAAACTGCGGTGACTTTTGGCTGACCGGCTCGCAGACTTTTCATATGATGAAAAATGTAACGGAATCACTTGCCGGACGTGCCGGAGTTGTCCGAATGCTCGGACTTTCAAACAGTGAAATAGATAAGACAGGATTTGAGGCTTTTGAAGTCGAACCGCAGAAACTCATTCACCGTCTGGATAAAGCAACGTGTCTTACGCTTCCGGAGGTGTATGAACGCATATTCAAAGGCTCTTTTCCCCGTCTCTACGAGAATCCGAAAATCGACAGAAAACAGTTTTATGAATCATACCTGGAAACATATATAAGTCGCGATATAAAGGATTTGGCACAGGTAGCGAATGAGATTGCGTTTTTGACTTTTATGAATGTTGTCGCTGCACGCACAGCCACTAACGTAAACTACGAAACATTGGCAAACGAGACCGGAATATCTGCACCAACGGCTAAACAATGGTTATCGATTTTGGTATCAAGCGGACTTGTTGCGCTTATACCGATATTTGCAAGCAATGCGTTGAAACGTACTATCAAAGCTCCCCGAATGTATTTCTTGGATACCGGATTGTGTGCATATCTTACACGAATGAACTCTCCTGATTTTTTGGAAGGAAGTGCTATGGATGGCGTGTTCTTTGAAACATGGGTTGTTTCAGAGATATATAAGAGTTATCTTCATAACGGTAAGCGACCGCCTCTGTATTTTTACCGTGACCAAAATAAAAAAGAAATCGACTTGATTATCCACGAAAACAACATAGTCAACCCAATCGAAATTAAAAAAGGAGCAGCCCCGAAGACTGCCGTAAAAAACTTTTCTGCACTAAAACCAATTACAGAAAATCCTATTGAAGAAGACATATTTGCAGGCACAGCCCATTTGAAAACCGAAATCGGAACAGGAGCAGTGGTTTGCCTCACATCCAATGTGCTGCCAATAGACAAAAAAAACTGGCTAATCCCGGCTTGGATTATATAGGTATATCCCCATAACGTTCATAGAAATCACTTCTTGATATAGAAAACGTCAATGCATCATAACGTTCGCCACGAACCTTGCGTATGCCTCTTCTGCGTCCTATCTCCTCGAAACCAATGCTTTCCGCAAGCTTTAGCATAGGATAGTTGCCGGACCATGTTTGGGTATATATTTCTTCTACATCGCTATTGGAAAGTTGGTAGGTTATCCAAAGTATTAAAGCATTCTTTCCATATCCCTTACGCCTTACTTCTATAGGTGGAATATCTATGCCAACAGCAATCAAATCTTTATCATCGTCAATGAAATAGCGGCTTACACTACCGATATGCAATCCCTCGTTTGTGTCCAGCTCCAGTCTGCTGTAAACGTTGGGAGGATTGCTTATCTTTTTGTGCAGCATCTCCCGTTCCTTTTCCATATCAAAAGGTTCATTTTCTTCCCAAGGCGCATCCCACTCCCACCATTCTGTCTCAACGGTATTCCATCTCTCTTTGTCCACGAGGTCATCCTCAAACATCGGACGTAAAACTATGTTCTTATAACTTATAGGGAATTTGTTGATCTTATCCATGACGCTCTCCAACTCAAAATATTCATTTTGTTTAAAAATAGTGTGAATATCATTGAGGTGGTGTACCGTCAGTTTGCTTTGGGTGTCTATAATGCTTCTGCCACAGTGCGATAGCTGCAGACAACGCTTGGCAGAATTGATTTACCGCACCAGTGTAACCACCAACAAGAATATTATAGATGCCTATGGGGATTGCGCCGACAATTGTTAAAAATCTCAATACTTTCATATTAGTCTGCCACTGTCCGTAAGATTGCACCAAATCAAAAAGCATTAAAAGCGATACCCAACTCTTCCATGTATAATAAACAGCCGCACCTTGCATACCCATAAATGCTATCAACAGCCAAATCGGTGCGCGTTTATCGTATCTGCTAAAGACAAAGAACGTAACAGTTCTGATAGTTGATATAGAAATAACAGCTACTTCAGTCATTGAATTTATAAGTAAAAATTCTACAACTGTTAAGAAATTGCCTAATGTGACACATATCAACAACTCAGGCTTTTTCTTCATATGTGGTGCAATTGCAAATGCTACAATAGCGAAAACACCGATTATCTGGGATATAGTTGATTCCATAGTTGCCCCCAATCCGCATTGAAGGTGTTTAATTGCATATTAGTCCATGTAAATTATATTACATCTCCATAACGCTTTTGGAAATCGCTTCTTAAAATTTAAAATGTCAAAGCATCATGGACAATTTTTGCAGCACATTTTCCTCAATCACACCTCGGTAAAGGCGTCCTTGCCTGCGCCGCATAGGGGGCAGGTGAAGTCGTCGGGGACGTCGTCCCATTTTGTGCCCGCGGTGATTCCGTTGTCGGGGTCGCCGGTTGTTTCGTCGTATACATACCCGCAAAAACATTCGTACTTCATAGTTAAATTCTCCTTATAAGTAATTATTTCTCTCCATTATTGTACCATATTGCCATTGCCCATCTCGCGGGCGACCGAGGGCGGTCGCCCCTACACGGCTTACATTGACTTTCGCAATAGACTATAAACTACACCCTACAGCGGTTCAAAGTCAACTGCGCCGTGCTTGCATAACGGGCAGATGAAGTCGGAGGGCAGGGTGTCACCCTCGTAGATGTAGCCGCATATTTTGCATATAAAGCCTTTTTTCTTTTCGCCATCCTGTCCGGCAGCTTTTGGTTGCGGTTTTGGCTTTATGTTATCAAAGTAATACTGATATATTACGCTTGGGATGTTTGATAATACTCTCGATTCCGTAACATCTGCAATAAACAAGGTGTGTGTGCCGTAATCATATGAGTTAACGACTTTTGCTGCAATCACACAGTTTGTATACTCCGGCAAATAACGCAAGCCATTAACAGTGCGGTCATCGTAACTGCAATCCGCGAACTTATCAACATCACGACCGCTTTGAAAACCGAATTGCGTAAAGATTTTAAAAGGAGCACTTGTATCTAAAATTGAAACATTAAACTCGCAAGTGTTGACAATCATATCATGTGTGTAGTTCGCTTTGCTGACAGCGATTGAAATCCGCAGTGGAGTTGAAGTAATCTGGATAGTTGTATTGATAATGCAACCATTATCTTTACCTTTATCTTTTGCAGTCAGTACAAATAAACCGTAGGACAACTTAAACATGGCGTTCGTGTCAATGTTGGCTGTCTTACCATCACCTTTACTAACAATCCCGGTTGTCGCAGAAGGGATTTCGGCAGCAATAGTTTCTGCCATCGTTTCAAGTTCAGACAACCCGTCCGCTTTGAGTGCAGACTTTATACTCACGCTTTGCTCAAGAATATTGATATTCTTACACTTCTCAAGCTTTTCGCGAATCAACCCGCCGCTGGTTGCCGCCCACGAGCCGTTTTCTATGATGGCAACCGTCCGGTTTTGGATATTATGCGCAACAAGGTCGCTTATAACCTCATCCATTGATATAAAAATCCCCGCATTATATGTTGTGGAAGCAAAAACAAGGTGACTCCATTTGAATGCCGCCGCTACAATCTCCGATGCAGGGGTAACAGATACATCAAACATAACGGTTTTTACACCCTCTTCACGAAGCAAGCCGGAGAGCACTTCCGCAGCATTTTCAGTATTGCCATAAACAGAAGCATATGCAATCATCACGCCTTTTTCTTCCGGTTCATAAACGCTCCAGAGTGCATATTTCGATATGAAATCAGACAAGTTTTTACGCCATACAAAGCCATGCAAAGGGCAAATCATTTCAATATCAAGTGCCGAGGCTTTACCAAGCAACGTCTGAACCTGTGTGCCATACTTTCCAACGATATTCGTGTAGTAACGCCGTGCTTCATTCATATAGTCTGCATTAAAATCCACTTCATCCGCGAATATTGCTCCGTTCAATGCACCGAATGTCCCGAACGCATCTGCCGAAAAGAGTATTTTATCAGTCGAATCATAAGTAACCATAACCTCAGGCCAATGTACCATCGGAGCCATAACAAAATGCAATTTATGCCTTCCGGTGTTTAATGTATCGTTCTCTTTTACGATGTGAGCATCCGGTTCTATGTCAAAAAACTGTTTAATCATAACTAGTGTTTTTGCATTGCAAACTATCTTCACACTCGGGTAACGGAGAATCAGCTCATCAAGAGTAGCGGAATGATCAGGTTCCATGTGTTGAATAATAAGATAGTCAAGCTGTCTGCCACCCAGCGCAAAGGCAACATTTTCAAAAAATCTGCGACCGACAGCATTATCAACAGTATCAAACAGAACAGTTTTGTCGTCCAGTAAAAGATACGAGTTGTACGAAACGCCGCAGGGAACAGAATAAACGCCCTCAAACATAGCAAGCCGACGGTCATTAGCACCCACCCAAAAAAGGTCATCTTTAATTTTCTTTACACAATGCATATTGAAATCTCCTCATTTCAAACTTAGCTCATCATAATTGTTTATCTTTCGTCATTGCGAGCCGCTCATTAAACCTGGTATTATCTTCGAACCTATGCGGCGTGGCAATCCAGATTGCACAGTACCTAAAAATGTGCTGGATTGCTTTGTGAGCTCGCAATGACGGGAAATATAGACTGTCAGTAACGGAAACCGCTACAATTCACTATTAAGCAAATACTTCTCCGCTTCGGCACACCAAAGACCGTTGTTTCTTTTTACAATTTCTGCAAGCTCCTTACAAACAGGGTTGTCCATGCTTTCAAAGTCTTCGATTGCTGTCAGAGGCATTGAGATGTGCGAGTAGATCAACTTTTTACCCCCAGGTATTTTCGGCAAATTCAAGATCGTATCGATTACGCTGTCTAAACCGCCGACATGTGTTATCATCGCTGCCGGATTTAGCCGTCCGCTACCCATCATTGCCAGAGACTCCCTCATATCATCAGTATTGCCGCCGCTTGTGCCGACAATATGTGTTGAAACATAATGAACGTTGTAAAAGTTAAACGCAGCAGAAAATGACGGGTCAGTCGGACCTGCGAAGAAGTTTAAACAACCATCCCTACCGAGGATTTTGTCAGCAAGCTCAATAAGCGGAGCAACAGGCGCGTAAACAAATACATCGTCATAACCTTTGCCATCAGTTAGGGCAAGCAGTTCATCAGAGTTGCTTGTATTTATATACACAAGCTTAACACCGTTTTTTGCAGCCTTCTCCACCGGCAATACTTCTGCGGCACGGTTTAGCTTAACATCGTCAATATCTGTGACAACAAGCAATCCGGGTCTGCGGTCTGTATTGATAATGTAGTCGATTGCTCCAAGACCCATTGGCCCGGCACCGGCCAAAATCGCCATATTTCCGCCGGATTCTATACCCATTTTGTGCTCATAAGACCCCGTTGTCGTATGGTAATTAGCATGAAAAGCTCCTATTACACAACTCATAGGCTCAGCCAGCGAAGCGTAAAAATATGCGTCACCATCATATGGCAGTAAGCATTTCATCTCCATCACTTCGTTTGGAATTATAACATATGTAGCATTACCGCCGAGATACCTAAAGGAATAACCCGGTGCATCAAGCGACCCCTTGTAATTCAAGGCAGGTTGAATTGAATACTTTTGCCCCACTTTAAAATCATTTTGCCACTTTTTACCCACTTCAAGTATCTCGCCGCTGAACTCATGCCCTATAATTGTGGGATTAACCGCCACATCATCGGGAATCCTCTTATGATCCGCCCCTTGAATCGCTGCCTTATAACTGGACATGCATATACAATCCGAAACAACTGAAGCAAGTATCTCATCATCCCCAAGGGGGGGCAACTCAAACTCCTCCAACCTTAAATCACTCTTCCCATAAACCCGAACAGCCCTTGTTTTCATTGCACTTTCCTCTTTTTACTATGCTTTTCTTTTGCCAATCCTGCAAAAAACGTAATTCGCTCGCTCAAATCAGGAAGTCTCTCTACTGTATCCGCAGAAAACATTCCGTTTTCTATCCCGTCTGCGGTGGCAAGCTCATGCCCGACAAGAGCCCATGCAGAATCAATTAAATGCCTAAATCCGGGAGTATCAATTTTATCACAAATAAATTTCTGCAAAGGTGAGTTGATGTCTTCGCCTGAGATTTGTAAAAGTCCGTTGGAATTGCATAATGACTTTATTCTCTCCAGTTGTGCATCCGTATTTCGTGCGGGCATATACGTTACAGCCTTCATACCGATTTTTACCATATAATCTATAAGCTCATCAAGATAGTCATCCTCGAACTTCTGTGTTCTCTTATCGCCTGTAACCGAAACACCTACATCACCGAGGTATGCATATGCGGGAATAGCACCAAGCCTTTCGGCAAGAGAGATAAAATCTGCTATATGCGGCAGTTCATCAGTTGCATCCACATAAAAACTTTCTACAAGCTGACTCTTGAATACTCCGAGTAAAAAGTTTCTCGGCATTTCATTTCCTGTTAGTTTTGCTGCCAGTGCATAAAGAATATGCCTTTCGGTCACAGAACCGCCTTTCGAGTATAACGACAATGGTAGAACATCATTGTTAAAATCCAACCCGATCTCATATGGTTTAAGATAGGCATTTAGCTTATCTACCATTTTCCAGTTGCGGACATTACGCTTTTCACGATAGGGTGCAAGGAAATGCTCTGCTTCGCTTAACATTTGATGAGGTATTCCATGCATGGCAAGATACACTACCGTGTCCTGATCAGGATTGTTAATGCGTCTTCCTTCAAACGGAGTACCTGCCATACTGCAACGCAGCTCAAAGCCGACAGTTACAGGCATACCGATAATCCTCCCGGCTTCAATAAACTCATCAGCACCGCCGACACTGTCATGATCCATAATACCGGTAGTCGCAAGACCGCTCAGCCAAGACATAAAGACAGCTTTAGCGGGTGAGTACGGCGAGAACGAATATGTAGTGTGTATGTGATTGTTTACATTGACTCCGGTAATCGGAACATCAAGCGCACCTGTATCACACAAGAGCTTAAGCTCCCTCAAAGCATCCATACGCGCATTTTTATCTTGTGTATTCAGTTTTTCAAATAACTGCTCTTTTTTCGTTAGCATAAGTATCGATATCTCCTGTCTCAACATCATCCGTCGCTACGCTACGGTTTTAAATAATAGCGTAGCAATCCGCGCCACCTTCTTAAAGCTACCTGCAGGCAGCTCCGGAAGAAGGCAATGCCCCTACCGTAACATAACCTGTCCGCCGGTCACCGGAATTGCCTGCCCTGTTTCGTATTTCTGCTCAACTACATAAAAAATCGCACGGGTAACATCGGGTATTGTGCAACCTCTTCCCATCGGGACTTTTGCTTCGTAGAATTTCCTTATATCCTCAATGGTTTTTGCGCCTTCCACCTTACCGGAATCCAGGTATTGCCTGAAAAGACCATGCTCGGGGTCTGACCAAAGCGGTCCGTCCAGTAGATTACCGGGGCATATGGCGTTAACTTTAATTCCAAATTCAACAAGCTCCATCGCAAAGCTCTGAGTTAATCCGATACCGCCGAACTTGCTTCCCGCGTATGCAAAATTCTTGTTACTGCCCTCAAGCCCGGATTTTGAATTTATTTCGATTATATCCATTAAGTAACCGGGAGCGAAACTGTGCTGGATTTTCATTGGCACTGAAGCATACTTGGCACATAGAAAATACCCTGTATAGTTGACTTTGGTAACAAGTTCAAAGCTATCCTTACTAAAATCACCGAGACTGCCGGCAATGAGAATACCCGCATTTGATACAAGAATATCAAGGCCGCCGAATGAGAGTACAGTTTCATGCACCATCTTTTCGACAGAAACCTCATCGGAAACATCGACTTGTACAGCGATTGCGGTATCAACTCCAAAATGTGCATTTAGCTCTCTGGCACACACAATAGCTCCTTCAAGATTTAAATCGGCAACAGCAATGTATGCACCCTCTGCAGCCATCGACTCTGCTATACCTTTTCCGAACCCTTGTGCTCCTCCGGTGACAATAGCAATCTTTCCGGCGAGCCTGCCGCTCTTTGTGCTTTTTCTTATACGGAAAGCCCCAAGTCCTTTTACAACAACACTTTCAGGAACAAAACCATTCGTCTTAACATATTTTGAGAACTCGGATGTAACATCATCATCGGCATAGAAAGTCAATTGGACATCCGTACTATTATCTGCACTTGACGAGTGAAAAAACTCAATATCGGGGAAAAAACTCACAGTTGCCATGCCGTCACATGAATACAACATACGAAAAGCAGGCGCTAACCGGCACGCATGTGTCGCGCTAAAGTCTGACTGTGCAAAATGATGATTAAGCATAGTGGTTAACCTCTCTAATTTCAAAACTTCTTCTAATCGCATCACGTGCAGCGTTGATATCAGGTAAAACACCCATTGATATCATTTGGCATGTAATGTTTCCGAGTGCCGTTCCTTCCGTAGGACCTGCATAAACAGTCACGCCGCATTCATTGGCGGTTAGTTGGTTTAAGTATTCATTTTGACTGCCGCCGCCGATAATGTTAATGCATTCAAATTTGATACCCGTTAGTTCTTCTAACGTCCTTTTTGTATCCGCATAACAAACAGCCAGACTTCGGAAAATCACACGGGCAAAATCCCCCAAGCTTTGCGGAACCATCTGCCCGCTCTTGCGGCATGCATCACAGATCTCCGAAACCATGCTTTCAGGTGCAGCAAAGCGTTCATCGTTAACATCAAAAACACTGTCACAATCCGAAGCGCGCGCTAAATCCACAAGCTCCGTATAACTGATATTGTTACCAATCTCCTTATGAATACACTGGAGCAGCCACAAACCGGCTATGTTCTTAAGGTACCTGTAACGATAATCATATCCGCCCTCGTTTGTGAAATTCGCTAAATGAGAAGTCTCTGTAGTAATCGGTTCTGTCAGTTCCACACCCATAAGACTCCATGTGCCGCTCGATATATATACGCTCTTATCCGATTTGGCCGGCACAGCGAGAAACGCACTTGCTGTATCATGTGAAGGCGGCATAATAACTTTGCAATCAAACCCGACTGAATTCTTTATTTCATCAGTAAACCCGCCAAGAATAGTTCCGGCAGGGACAATCTCACCAAAGATTTTTTTCGGAAAGCCGCATCGTTTGATGATTTCATCATCCCATATCTTCAATTTTGCATTAACTAATGCGCTTGTAGAAGCAATCGTATACTCGTTTTTCTTAACTCCGCACAACTTATAATGCAGGTAGTCGGGCATAAACAATAGATCTTCGGCAACATCAAAGTACTCGGGAGTAAGAGTCTTTACTGCCATAAGCTGATATATCGAGTTGAAAAACATTTTCTGTATTCCCGCGCGAGCGTACAAATCTGATTCGGAAATAAACTTGCTTACCTCCAAATCCATCCCGTCCGTACGTGAATCGCGATAAGCTATTGTCGGTCCTACAAGATTTCCGTCTTTATCTAAAAACACAAAGTCAACCCCCCACGTGTCAATGCCGACACTATCGGGAATTCTGCCTGTTTCCGCACACTTCTTAAGCCCCGCGATAACTTCATTATGCAGCGCCTCAATATCCCAACACAACTGCTCGCCGGTTTGTATCATACCATTTGGAAACCGATGAACTTCCTCTGTATGGATAATGCCATCTTCAAGCCACCCCAGAATATGCCGCCCGCCGGAAGCACCGATATCAACAGCCAGATGTCTTTTTATGCCCATTAAACAGATACTCCTCTCAAGCAACGACAGAAAGTTATAGGTGAGAATAAGTATAATACAAATGTAATGTATTGGCAATGGTGAAATCTACAACACATATAGAGTGTTGCAACAGACAACACATATAGATTGTGTTGCAATCTACAGGTAAAAACAAGAAAGAAATTACTATTATCAAATTAACATTTATGTGATAAGATATCGTACAAAGAATCTAATTGAAAGAGAGACAAATATAATGAAACGAAGCGATATTAACAAAGCACTTAAAGAAATGGAAGCTTTTATTAATGAGCACAAATTCGCACTGCCGCCGTTTTGTCATTTTACGCCCGAGGAATGGTTGACTAAAGGTAGCGACTATGACGAAGTGCGTGATAACATGCTTGGTTGGGACATCACCGACTACGGACTGGGTGACTTCGATAAAGTCGGGTTCTCACTGATAACAATAAGAAATGGCAACCTCGCTATGAAAGAAAAATACGCAAAAACATATGCGGAAAAGCTGCTCTATCTCCGTCAAGACCAATATGCACCGCTGCATTTCCATTGGAAAAAAATGGAGGACATAATTAACAGGGGAGGCGGAAACATACTTATAAGAGTCTACAACTCCACACCTGACGAGCAACTCGACAAAATCAACGATGTACGGATAAACGCGGACGGTCGTGAACAAATGGTACCCGCCGGAACACAGGTACGCCTGACACCGGGAGAAAGCATAGCAATCCCGCCTTTTATGTACCACGACTTCACAGTAGAAAAAGGCACAGGTCCGGTATTGCTGGGGGAAGTAAGCGAGTGCAACGATGATAATATAGATAACAGGTTTCTTGAAAGCATAGGCAGATTCCCGGAGATAGAAGAAGATGAACCACCATATAGGCTGCTATGTAATGAGTATCCGAGAAACTGAGCACTCAAACAACGGGAGTTGGAGATATAATTTTCAATTCCGTAAAGCGTAGGCACGGACGGTGGAGCGTCCGACAATAGAGTACAGGACGTACTCTTTGGCGGTAGGAATTTAAAATTATATCTCCAATTCCCGTTGTCCACTAATTCCGAAGGAGAAATAAGCATGTACGATGTAACAGCCATAGGTGAACTGCTCATAGACTTTGCACCTGTCAGTACCGATGTCGCCGGATATCCTACACTTGCGGCAAAGCCCGGGGGTGCGCCGTCGAATTATCTTGCGGCTCTTTCCAAATATGGAGCAAAAACTGCTATGATTGGCAAAGTCGGCACTGATGCATTTGGCAAGAAGCTCGTGCAAACATTAAAAGATATAGGCATTGAAGCGGCAGGAATCATAGAAGATGACAATGTTTTTACAACACTTGCGTTTGTAACACTGGACGAAGCAGGAGACCGCTCATTCAGCTTTGCACGAAAGCCGGGCGCAGACACATGCCTTAGGTATGACGAGATAAAACTAAACCTCATTGATGATGCAAAAGTATTTCACTTCGGCACACTTAGTCTGACAAACGAACCGGCAAAAGAAGCAACAAAAAAAGCAGTCGCATACGCAAAAAGTGCCGGCAAACTGATAACATTCGACCCAAACCTGAGAAAACCGCTGTGGAATGATTTAGCAGATGCAAAAGAGCAAATATTGTGGGGATTGGAAGCCGCAGACATAGTAAAAATCAGTGATGAAGAAGTAGAATTTCTATGGGGCATCGATGAAGAAGCGGGAGCAAAAAAACTACTTGGCGAGTTTGGTGTAAAGCTTGCTATGGTATCAAGCGGCGCAAAAGGAGCACTCTTAAAAAACAAAAACGCATCAGTATTTTCCGCATGCCCAAAGGTAAAACCAATAGACACAACAGGAGCAGGAGACATCTTCGGCGGAAGTGCAGTCAGCCGCATTCTGAAAACAGGAAAACCTCCGGAAGATTTGGACGAGGCAGAACTATCTGGAACAGCAAAATTCGCTGTAACAGCAGCAAGCCTGTCAACACAAAAATCAGGAGGCATCCCAAGCATCCCGAACGAGCCTGAGGTTATAAAAGTGATGGGCTAGGACATATTTAGAGTTTATAGTAATCTAAGTCTAACTATTAAAGTTACGAAATCTGCAAGTAATATTACTAATTAGTAAAACCTCAAACGATGTGTTTGGGGTTTAGTTTCGTAAAAAATTCCGTGTGCGTCACAGGTATGAGAAGCTTTTCTTATTATGCCTCGTCCATTTTATCGGCAATCGCTCGGACTGTTAAAACAAGAGTTTTTGGTTTTACCTTGCTTGTGCTTCTCAAAAGAGCACTTATGTTGTTTAGTAGTACCTCATCAGAGCTTAGTGAGTCTGATATAAGATAGTCCATACTTATATTCAACGCCTTTGATATCCTGAATACTGCTTCCAGTGATGGCAAACGTGACCCTCTCTCTATATGACCCATATGAGCGGCTGACAAGAAGCAAATATCAGCAAGCTGCCATTGTGTCAAACGTGCATTTTCTCTTGCACGCCGTATTCTCTCGCCCATCGCTACATAGTTAATAATATTGCTCATTTTGTCATACCTCGCTTACCCATATTATAAAAGACTTAAAATGTAAGCGATATGGCTTATAGTGCATAAAAATTGAACAAAAAAGTTGCGTACAAGCATTAAATGTGCTATTATCCTTTTTATTCATGCTTTATTCATATCAATAATAAGCAATTATAAGGAGGAAATGCACCTATGGCACTTCGGAAGCAAGTAAAAGCATTAGCGATTTTAACAGTATTGATACTGTTCGCTGCTTTATCCTTTGGGTGTGCAGAACAAAGCACTCCCACGGATGTACCGCAAAATACCCCCTCACCCACACCCGAGTCGACGCCGGAGCCGACTCCCGAGCCAACGCCTGAACCGACACCCGAACCGACACCCGAGCTGGAGATATTCGGAGCTGAGTTTGAAGGATATTGGGAGTACCTAGAAGGTATCCCGATAACGAGCGAAGGTAACACTATAGTCTACGGCTCGGCCGGCAATGGTAAAGCAATGTTCATCGAGACAATGTGCTACTCATTGATAAAAAACCATACGCCTTATGTTAGCTATTACGGTAACAATTACGACATTTATTATTCGTTTGAATGGCTTCGATCTGAGTGGGATTGGATTCAGGGGCGGTGGGGTTATTATTGTGTTGCTGAAATTGTATTTTTAGCACCTGTGGGATATGATGGGGTCATGATGGCTCTATATTGTGGTGCAAACAACCTAGAAGGAATATCATTACCACTTAGAAATGTTCTTGATGAAGATTCTTTGATAATCAGATTTAGAGGATAATCGACATTGTTTAGTACAATTTCTAGAATATCAAAATGGGTTAACTGATACGATATGGCAAATACAGGTATGTCAAATAACCTATGATAATTTGGCAGTGAAACTCAGGAGGAAAAATGTCATTTACACCCGGAGAATTACTATTCTATGGCGGCATTGCGGGAATGGTACTCGTAATCATTGTGTCGATTATTGTGTTCATAGTGCTGGCAGGCAGCCGAAAACGGCTACGCCGTAAGTTAGACGATGAGTACGGGGAAAATTGATACAAAATTGGTTTCACTCAAATAAATCAGCATGAGTACCGGTCGCAGTTAAGACGAGGACAAGCATGTCATTATGCACCTTGTATATCAACAGCCAGTCGCCCTCTCCGCCTACGTGACATTCACGATAACCGGCGAAATTCCCTTTAAGGGGATGGTCGCTGTAATTTGGAGGCATGGGTTCACCTTTTAACAGTAAATCAATGGTTGTCTCAAGTTTGGACATATCGTATCTGCGTTTTATCATCAAACGTCTGTTTTTTCTGAACCTTGTGGTGTAATCGGGGGTGTATTTATACATCATCCCCCTCCATTTTATCTTCAGCGTCCATAGCCGAAAACAGATCGCTCACATTTGCAATGGTTTTTGGTGAACGAGAGCCGCTTGCGTATTCGTCTAAAATCTGTTCGGTCTCTTGAACAGCCAACAGAGTTTCTGCATTCAACCTTGGATTGCGGACATCAAACGGAAAGCCTGCCCACTTGATTGACATATGCAAAAACACGTTTATGGCTTCGCTTAAGTTCAGACCAAATTCGGCATATGTTTCTTCCGCCTTGGTTTTTATAGCCGGATTAAGCCTTATGTTGTAATTTGCAGTTTTCATAATCATCAACTCCTTAGGCACATTATATGACAATGTGTATGCAATGTCAATAGTGCGATGATGCTGCGATGGTAGTAAAGTCACTTCCGTCACTTCTACATAAAAGTGTGAAAAATCCGCACGAAACACGCAGAGTATTAGGAATGTCGCAGAGCATTTTTGCATTGGTTCTTGGGGTGTCGAAGAAGACGGTTGAATCTTGGGAAGCAGGAAGATACACACCTGATGGCGCAGCACGCAGACTAATCACAATAATGCAATTGGATCCAACTTTCCCCGAAAAATATGGTATTGTACAAAGTAATACCTGCTAATCTGTAACCACTAATCATTATATCAACATTGGAGAGAAAAAAGACATTATATCAACACCGCCGCGAGAAAAAAATTGACACAAAAAGTCATATAATATATACTTTATTCCAAGAAAAATGCGAGAACAAAATAAATAGGAGGGTATATATGTCAATGGAAAGAATCTTTAATTTCTCAGCAGGACCGTCGGTATTACCGCTGCCGGTTCTTGAAGAAGCCGCCGCCGAAATGACAAACTACAAGGGTACCGGAATGTCCGTCATGGAAATGAGCCACAGAGGAAAAGTATATGATGGAATCTTTCAGGAAACCAAAGCAGATCTAAAAAAAGCAATGAACATCCCGGATACGCATGAAATATTATTCATGGCAGGCGGAGCAACAATGCAGTTTTCGGCAATCCCCCTCAACCTTATCGGAAAAACCGGAAAAGCCGACTACGCGCTTACCGGCAACTTCTCAACCGTAGCAATGAAAGAAGCAAAAAAATACGGCGAAATCAACATAGCATGCTCATCGGAAGACAAAAATCACACATACATTCCTGAGCAAAAGGATATAAAAGTATCTCCCGATGCATCATATTTCCACTACTGCTCAAACAACACAATTTATGGCACTGAATGGAAGTACATCCCGGAAACAGGTGATGTACCGCTGGTTTGTGACATGTCCTCAAACATTTTATCATTTCCGCTCGATGTCTCTAAATTTGGAATTATATACGGCGGCGTGCAGAAAAACATGGCACCCGCAGGCGCAGCCGTTGTAATAATAAACAAAGAACTGGCAGGGCACGAACACCCGCTAACACCAAAGCTTTTAAGCTACAAAGTTATGATAGAATCAGATTCCATGAACAACACACCGCCGACATATACACTATATATGCTCGGGCTTGTCCTGAAATGGCTCGAAAAACAAGGCGGAGTAGAAGCAATGGCAAAACTGAAAGCCGAAAGGTCAAAATACCTCTACGACGTACTTGATGACAGTAAAATGTTCATCGGCTGCGCGGATAAAGATGCACGCTCCGACATGAACGTAACCTTCAGAACAACAAGCGCAGAGCTTGACGACAAATTTATCAAAGAAGCAAAAGCAGCAGGCTTTGACACCCTCAAAGGTCACCGTGCGGTTGGCGGTATGAGAGCATCAATATACAATGCCATGCCGATTGAAGGCACACAAAAACTCGCCGCTTTCATGCGCGAGTTCGAAGCTAAAAATTAGTAAGGAAAGGTAAATGTATTTATGTACAAAGTAAATCTTCTCAATAATATAAAATCAAAAAAACTGGAGTTATTTAACACCGAAAAGTATACTGTGGGAGTGGAGCTTGAAGACCATCATGCGCTTATGCTTAGAAGCGCAAAAATCCACGACATGGTGTTCGGCAATGAGCTTCTCTGCATAGCCCGTGCCGGCGCAGGTTATAACAATATTCCGATAGACCGCTGTGCTGAAGAAGGCATTGTAGTATTCAACACACCAGGTGCAAACTCAGGTGCTGTTAAAGAGCTGGCAATATGCGCATTGTTCTTATCCTCGCGTGATATAGTCGGTGGTATCGAATGGGTAAAAACAATTGTATCCGAAGGCGACAATATCCCGGCACTTGTCGAGAAGCAAAAAGCCCAATATGTCGGACCGGAAGTTCTGGAAAAAAAGCTCGGAGTTATCGGACTTGGTGCAATCGGTGCAAAAATCGCCGAAGCGGCACTCGGACTCGGCATGGATGTATATGGATACGACCCGTATATATCGGTAAATGCTGCATGGAATCTTTCGGCATCTGTCAAAAAAGTTGACGACCTCGACGCGATATACAAGAACAGCGATTATATATCCGTAAACGTGCCATACATGGAAGCGACAAAGCATTTTATTAACAAAGAAACCATCGCGAAAATGAAACCCGGAGTCCGGATAATCAATGCGGCACGTGCAGAACTCGTCAACGATGACGATATACTGGCAGCATTGGAATCGGGGCATGTATCTTGCTACGTGACAGACTTCCCGAACGCAAAAACGGCAGGAGCAAAAGGTGTAATTGCAATCCCTCACCTTGGCGCTTCTACACCGGAAAGCGAGGACAACTGCGTAAGCATGGCTGCTGCACAAATTATCGAGTATATAGAAAACGGTAATATTATCAACTCCGTAAACCTGCCGGGAGCAGTGCTTCCGCGCATGGCCAATGACCCTCGTATATGTATAATTCATGATAATATACCGGACATGATTTCAAATATAACATGGGTTATATCAAAGCTTGGCTTAAACATTGAAAATATGCTCAACGCAGGAGCAAAAGACAAAAAAGTATCTTACACAATTCTTGATGTTGACAAGTTGGCAGACGGTCTTGAAGATGCATTGGCAAAAGTTGAAGGTGTCACAAAGGTCAGAATAATTAAGTAGAAATTTATCCGCACAACACTTGGAGAGTAACAATGACTCGCAACATGATGCTAATAATAAACCCGCATTCCGGCCGGGGGCTTTCAAAAACAGCCCTCGGCACAATCGTGTCACAGCTCTGCGCTGCTGATTACAATGTAACTGTGTTTTTTTCCAATGAAAAGACACCGGAGGAACTGGCATATGAACATGCAACTAAACATGATTTAGTAGTTTGCGTCGGAGGTGACGGAACATTAAGCGGCGTTATCTCCGGATTGCTTCGTTCAAAAGCATCTATTCCGATAGGCTACATTCCTAAAGGGACTTCAAACGATGTAGCAATTACACTCGCTTTGTCAAAAGACCCCTCAAAAGCCGCGCAAACAATCCTGTCCGGCACCCCCAGAACTCTCGATATAGGAAAATTCCACGACAGACACTTTACATATATAGCAGCATTCGGTGCATTTACAGGAGTTTCATACCTGACCCCTCAAAGCGCAAAACGCTCACTGGGACATTTTGCGTATGTACTTAGCGGTATCGCTGATGTAACTGCAATAAAACCGAGAAAAACAATCGTCGAATATGATGGGAAAACAATCAAAGGTGAATTTATCTTCGGAGGAGTAACAAACTCAACATCGGTCGGAGGTTTCATAAAGCTTAACCCTGACAAAATAGACCTTGCAGATGGACTATTCGAGGTAATTCTGGTCAAGCAACCTGTTGTACCCGCTGACTTTCTGGAAATAATGTCAAGCCTGACAGTAAAAACATACGAAGGCGACAATTTTAGAATGCTGCACGCCTCAAAGGTAAAGTTCATCTTCGAAGAAGAAGTAGCCTGGGCTGTAGACGGAGAAGACGGCGGAAAACATAAACAGGTGGAGATAGAAAACTGCCACAAGGCAGTGGAAATAGTTGTGTAAATGAAGATAAGTGAAAGACAGACGTCATTATATGATAGTAATCAGCCGATGGGACCGTTGGCAAGCCGTTTGCGACCGCGCGATTTGCCCGAATTTGTAGGGCAAAACCATCTGTTGGGCGAAGGAAAAGTGCTTCGTCAAATGATAGACAAAGACATGGTATCCTCAATGATATTCTGGGGACCGCCCGGTGTCGGCAAAACAACGCTGGCACGAATAATCGCAGGTAGGACAAAAGCGGAATTCATTAACTTCAGTGCGGTAACAAGCGGAATCAAGGAAATAAAAGACGTTATGAACCATGCCGACCGTATGAGTGTCATGGGTGATAAGACTATTCTGTTCGTAGACGAAATACATCGATTCAATAAAGCTCAACAGGATGCATTTCTGCCTTTTGTAGAAAAGGGAAGCATTGTGCTTATAGGTGCAACAACGGAAAACCCTTCATTTGAAGTAAATTCCGCACTTTTATCAAGATGCCGTGTATTTGTGCTCAATACTCTCGGGCAGGAAGACTTACTGGAACTGCTTAGTAACGCAATAAAAGACCCCAGAGCCTTTGAAGATAAAAAAATCAATATTACCGATGAAATGCTGAACATTATCGCAAACTTCGCAAACGGAGACGCCCGTGTTGCGCTGAGTACATTGGAAATGGTAATTCTCAACGGCGAAAGTGATGAAACAAGCATTACTGTTACAATGGAAATGCTCGAACAATGCATAAGCAAAAAATCCCTGATGTACGACAAAAACGGTGAAGAGCATTACAATATAATATCCGCGCTCCATAAATCCATGCGAAACAGCGATGTGGACGCATCAATCTACTGGCTCGCAAGAATGCTCGAAGCAGGGGAGACCCCATTATATGTTGCCAGACGTGTTCTGCGTTTTGCAAGCGAAGACATAGGAATGGCGGACAGCCGGGCAATGCAAATAGCGGTGGCTGCGTACCAAGCCTGCCACTTCATAGGTATGCCGGAATGCAGTGTTCACCTCGCACATGCCGTAACATACATGGCACTGGCACCAAAGTCTAACGCCCTGTACATTGCATATGGCGAAGCTGCTTCCGATGCTCAAAACATGCTGGCAGAGCCCGTTCCAATGCAAATCCGAAATGCTCCGACAAAGCTGATGAAGGACCTCGGTTATGGTAAGAATTATGTCTACGCCCACGACGAAGAGGACAAGCTGAGTACAATGCAGTGCTTACCCGATTCGCTGATAGACCGCAAGTACTACAGACCGACCGGGCAAGGTCAGGAAGTGAGAGTTGCAGAACGCATGGCTCAGATAGAGCAGTGGAAAAAGGAACAGAAATAACCTAACCGTGGTTCTCATGTAACAAAAAAGTCCTTGCGAGTTCTACCGTGTAAAGAGAATTCGCAAGGACAAAACATATGAGTTTAGCTTCTTAATATTTACCAAATTCCTCATTAAGTGTTGAATCGTATACAGAATCCATTGCCGGCAGTGAAGCGGGGTTATTTGCCTGAGATGCCGACGGAGGCAGGCTGCGGAACGTATTGCCTTGGCTGCTTAACTTAAACTTAGAAATAAGCTGTTCCAGCATGGATGATTGCCCGCTCATTTCTTCACTGGCGGCAGCACTTTCTTGGGCTGTTGCACTGTTTTGCTGCACGACCTGTGCCACTTGATTTATACCACTGTCAATCTGTCCAATACCTTGCGTCTGCTCATCGGATGACTTTGCGATTTCGCTGACAATCTCGGTACTTTCTTTAATTCCTGCAACGATTTCGTTAAGGCTCTCTGCAGTATCTCCTGCAATACGCGCACCCAGTTCGGCTTTCTCCATTGAGTTTTGGATGAGCCCGCCGGTATCCTTTGCCGCTTCCGCGCTCTTGGCTGCGAGGTTGCGGACTTCCTCGGCAACAACCGCAAAACCCTTACCGTGCTGACCTGCGCGAGCGGCTTCAACTGCGGCGTTGAGAGCGAGAATATTTGTTTGGAACGCAATATCATCAATGACTTTGATAACCTTGCTGATGCTTTGACTGGCTGCGTTGATATCTTTAACGGCACTGGTCATTTCATCCATTTGACCGCTGCCTTTTTCCGCGTTGTGCATCATTGAACCTGCCAAAGTGGCGGCACGTCCTGCTAATTCGGCGTTTACTTTTGTTTTTGAAGCGATTTCCGAAACTGATGCCGAAAGCTCCTCGACAGATGCTGCCTGCTCTGTTGAACCCTGTGCAAGAGCCGTCGCACCATCTGCTATTTGTTTGGAGCCTGCCGATACTTGTGCGGAGGCTGAGTTTATTTCGGCAAACATGTTGTTGAGATCGCGGAGCATTCCCATAAGACTGTGTGAAAGCTGGTCTTCGTCACATTTCGGATGTACTTCAATGGTCAAATCACCCTCGGCTATTCGGGATAGTGACTTACTGATTGTGCCGATATATTCAACAAGCTTTATATATGACTTCATCATTGAACCGATTTCATCCATCCGTAAAGCGTACTTATCGAGAAGTCTGCGTTCTTCTTCAGACCAGGTGATGATACCTTGGGCGGTTACGGCAATCCACTTGTCAACCATACTGAGCGGCTTGCTTACATCGGCTGCTATGTAAAGTGCCAAAACTGCGGAAATAATAACAATGATGATTGCAACAACTATGAAAATCAATTCAAATGTATCAGCCTCTGCGGATGTTGCGGCGATGAGAACGTATGACAGATCATACTCACCATCCTTTATCAGATAGATTTCACTTGAAAATTGTGTTAAGATTGAGCCATTCGCAGCGTAGTTTGCCGAAATGGCTGCGGAATCACCTTCCAGAGCAAATGCAACAGTAGGATCAAATATGTCCCGTTTATATTGTTGTGTAGTAGATCTCATATTTTCAGCTTTACCTACAAGCTCGTTGATTTGTGCGGTTGTAAGTGCCTTATCGTCTCGTACTAACGTTATATATCGCCCAATGTTGCTGTAAAGCGAATCAAATACTACCTCGCCCTCAGCAGCGTTTGTACGCACAGTATTCTCATCGCCGCTGTATGCGTGAATCGTGCTTGCGATTCTGCGTAAATCAAATACCTCCGCATATATCTCCAAAATTGTCTGTACGCGGGTCTGCGAATAATCGAGCTTGTTCTGATAGTTGTCCTGCGTATTACTCAGTGAAATAATTGCTAAAACGGTCAACGCAACACTTAGCAGGATTACAGTTCCAAAACCGACCATCAGCTTAGTTCTCATTTTTAAGTTCTTCATTTTACACCCCTCATTAATAATTTTTTAATATTTAAATTGTATCTTAATTTGTTCACAAATGCAAGAATTTTATCAAAGTATGGATAAATAAATGCTAAGATCACTATTGTAGCAATACAATGCAATCCTTACATTGTATGTCTATCAGAGATAACAAACACAAAAAAGTTGTATCATACGAAAAATAATGATACAATAACCTGCAAAGCAAAACAATTATCCGGGAAAGGGGAGTGGCATCTTGCTTTTTAGAAAGAATATAGCACCCAGTTGCTCATATTGCCGTTATGGCATTGCACTCGCGGGACTTAACGAGGTTGTTTGCAGAAGAAGAGGCATAATGTTAAGCGACGGTCAATGCGGCGCATTCCGGTATGAACCGACAAAACGTAAGCCTGAATATTCAAAGGTGATAGCTACCGTTGAGCTTTCGCCGGAAGAAATGAGTCTATAAACCCTATTTTCTTATATACCTTGCGAAGTGTTTTATTTGCCGTATAAGAAGCTTTTTCTGCACCCTCCTTGAAGACATTTTCAAGATATGCTTTGTCTGCAAGGATTTTTCGCGTTTCCTCACGTATCGGACGAAGAAGCTCAATAACAGCTTCGCCGACAACAGGCTTAAAATCACCATAACCTTTACCGGAAAATTCATTTTCTATATCCGTGTATTCCTTACCGGTGCATACTGAATATATTTGTATAAGATTTGATATGCCCGGCTTATTGTCGGGATCAAAACGTATGCATGTCTCACTGTCTGTTACGGCACGCTTAAATGAACGAAGAATATCCTCAGGCTTATCAAGCATAAGGATGCAGCCTCCATCCGCAATTTCGGATTTTGACATTTTCCGTGTCGGTGTTTGCAAATCCATAATTTTTCCACCGACTTCGGGAATATAAGGCTCGGGCAGCTTGAAGACATCACCATATATCCCATTAAAGCGGACTGCAATATTTCTTGTTAGTTCAACATGTTGCTTCTGGTCTGCTCCGACAGGAACAAGATCCGCCTGATACAGGAGAATATCGGCAGCTTGCAATGTTGGGTAAGTAAACAACCCGGCATTTATATTTTCATCATTTTTGGCGGATTTGTCCTTAAATTGCGTCATACGCGATAACTCGCCGAACATTGTATAACAATTGAGCACCCAAGCGAGTTGTGCGTGTGCAGGGACGTGACTCTGGATGAACAATGTGTTTTTTCCCGGATCAATACCGCATGCAATCAGTATGGCAACTTGTTCATACTGTGTTCTGCGAAGGTCGGCGGGTACTTGCCGCGCAGTAATTGCATGCATGTCTACTACCGTATAATAACAATCATATTCATCAGAAAGTGCTGCCCAGTTCTTCAGTGCACCAAGATATGAACCCAAAGTCGCTATACCGGTAGGTTGTATTCCTGAAAGGATTATTTTTTTGTTTTCCATTTCTTTATACCTCGTTGTTAGGATTTAGGATATCAGTTTAAGCTCCTCCGCAAGCTTTTTAAATGCGGGGAGAGAGCGTTCTATTGTTTCGTATGATACGCAGTATGCGATTCTTGCGTAGCCGGGGCTGGTGAAAGCCGAACCCGGAACCATCAGAAGATTGTACTTTTTCGCTGAAGTAATGAATTCCTTATCACTGCCCGGGGTTTTTAACCAAAGGTAGAATGCGCCTTGCGGGTAAACCGCCTCAATACCGAGGTCTTTTAGTCCGTTGTAAAGTAGTTTTCTGTTGGCATCATACGCATCAATGTCTGTTTGCTCATCAAGGCATCTCGACACGACTCTTTGTATGAGTGCAGGTGCATTAACGTAACCGAGAATACGCGTTGCAATACTTGCTGCGTCAAATATTAAGTCAAAATCATCCAAATCGCCCGGAAGTGCAATATAACCGATACGCTGACCCGGTAACGAGAGTGATTTTGACCATGAGTAGCACACAATCGTATTTTTATAGAAATTTGGTATAAACGGGACATTAATACCGTCATAAACTAATTCGCGATAAGGTTCATCAGAGATTATATAGATCGGCGAACCGTATTCCTTTGATTTTTTTTCTAAAACTTCGGCGAGTGCTTTAATTGTTTCCTCCGGGTAAACGACCCCGGTCGGATTGTTTGGAGAATTTAGAATAACAGCTTTTGTCTTTTTTGTCACAGCTGCAAGCAATGTTTCCGGGTTTGGCCGGAAATCCATGCGGCATGCCGGAACAATTACCAGTTTACCATCGTAATTGTTGACATAGTTACCGTACTCGACAAAAAACGGCGATATAACAATAACCTCATCACCCGGATTAATAAGCGTTTTTAGTACAACGTTCAGACCGCCCGCGGCTCCTACGGACATTATGATGTTGTTTTTATCAAACTTTGTATCAAATTTTTTATTGAGTGATAAGGCAACCTCTTCGCGAACTTCAGGATAGCCAATGTTACTCATATATCCGTGTAACGAAATCGGGTCTTCATTTTGTACTATATCTATGATGGCAGCATTTACAGCGGATGGCGAGGGGATACTCGGATTTCCGAGACTAAAGTCATAGACATTTTCATGCCCGTGAATAGCGGCAAGCTTTTTTCCTTCTTCAAACATAGCCCGAATAACACTGTTACCCTGTGTGAGCTTAATCATTTTCTCAGATATCATGCCGAAAACTCCTTTGCCAAAGTGTAGATGAAGTCCAATTGTACACGCTTTTAATAAAAAAGTCTATATCTTGAAAAAAATCTATGGTATAGTTTAGTAGAGAAGAAGGGGATAGGTTTTGAGCATATCACAAACACTTGACTACATTCATAGTATAAAATGGCAGGGGAGTAAACCGGGTTTGGAACGGACTCAGGAGTTGTTGTGCGCTCTCGGTAATCCTGAGAAAAAGCTGAAGTTTGTTCATGTTGCAGGTACTAACGGGAAAGGATCTACATGTGCTTGTATCGCTTCTATCTTACAAGAAGCAGGGTACAGGACGGGGTTATTTATTTCTCCTTTTGTTATTTGTTTTAATGAACGTATGCAGATAAACGGTGAATATATCAGCGATGATGAACTTGTGGAGCTTACAGATGAGATTCGCCACTTTGCTGACGCAATGATTGACAGCCCTACAGAGTTTGAACTTGTTACCGCTTTAGCAATGCTGTTCTTCCATAAAAAGCAATGCGACATTGTTGTTTTGGAAGTCGGGATGGGCGGCAGGCTTGATTCTACAAATGTTATTGAGACACCTGAGCTTGCGGTCATTACAGCAATCGGTTATGACCATGTTAAGGAACTTGGACCGACATTAAGGGACATTGCAGGCGAAAAAGCAGGTATTACTAAACCTGGCGGTGATGTGCTGGTCTATGGCGGTGTACCTGATGTGGTGGAGGTTTTCGAGCGTGTATCAAAAGAGCGTGGTGCAAGCTTGAGTTTTGCCGATTTTAACAGAATCACTGATCAAGAATTTTCACTAAGCGGAATAAAGTTCGGCTTTGAGCCGTACGGAAAGATACTGCTTCCTCTAATTGGTGCATATCAACCAAAGAATGCTGCAGTTGCAATCACAGCGGCAGAAATACTACGCAAAAAGGGTTATGATATAAGTGATGAGAATATTGTTAATGGCATTGAAACGGTGAGATGGCCCGGTAGGTTTGAAGTGCTGGGATATAATCCTGTTTTCATTCTTGACGGCTCGCATAATCCGCAGGGGATGGTAGCGACTGCCGAGAGTTTGTACAGTCATTTCGGCGACACGGGTGAGAAAAAAGTGATATTTATCATAGGTGTTATGGCGGACAAAGACCTGGATGCCATGATATCACCTATTGTGCAGTTTGCAAAAGCTTTTGTCACCGTAAAACCCGACAACCTGCGTGCAATGGAGTCCTGCGAGCTTGCAGCAAAACTAAAACGCTTCGGAGCACCGGTAATCGACTGCGTTGCAGTTAACATTGGTGTTTCCGAAGCACTTGATATGGCAGGGGAAGATGATATAATCTGCGCTATGGGCTCGCTATTCTTCTCAGCAGAAGTAAGAGCAGCGTATACGAATAGAGCTTAGCTGCTTGGAGGGTATCCGAAAACTTTTTATAGTTCCAGCCAATGCACTAGCACGGTAGTGGAAACTTGCATTGGTCGGCAAAACTTGTGTGCTGCCTGAAACTATAAAAAGTTTTGGATACCCTCCAAGCAGCTATTATACATCTTATAATTTCTGCTCTGTATCGTGCGAAACAGCGGGTAAGAACATTGTAGCTTTGAACAGGTCGCCGTCTATTGAGACGTGGAAGCTGCCGTTTTGTGCGTCCATGAAGCTTTGTACGATTGACAGTCCCAAGCCGCTGCCGCCGTCAGCTCGTGAGTCGTCGCCGCGCTTGAAGCGTTCGGTCAGCTCAGAGGGGTCGAAGTTTAGCTCCTGCGTTGAAATATTTTTTAGATCAATACGGACATGTGAAGAATCTGTTTGCACAGCATCAAGGTAAACACGTGAGCCGGGTAGTGAATATTTGAACACATTTGACAACAGGTTTTCCATAACACGCTGCATGAGCCTGCCATCAGCGACTGCGAGTAGCTTATCGGGAAGATTAACCCTCAGATCAAGTCCTGATGCTTTTACGGCATTATCAAGCTCACCTAAAACCTGATCTATTAAAGAAACGATATTCAAATCCGCAAGGTTCACATCTATATTACCTGTTGATGCCTTCGCAGCTTCAAAGAGTTCATCTGTCAAGGATTTCAGCCGCAAGGATTTTTGCTTTAATATTTCAAGGTATTCCGGTGCTTTTTCGCAGTTGAGTCCTTCGTGCTCCAGCAAGTCTGTGTATGTGATAATTGATGTCAGCGGTGTTCTGATGTCATGTGAAACATTGGTAATAAGCTCTGTTTTCAGCCGCTCACTCTTCATGCGTTCTTCAACGGCTGTGTTTATGCCTGCCGAAATGTTGTTTATGGAGTTTGCAATACTCCCGAGCTCGCCGCCGCCTGCTTCTATCGGGGGATAATACTTACCTTGAACGGCATCGCGTGCTCCTTGTTCAAGCTTGCGGATACGGCGGGCATACATAAGCAGAAGAACTGCAACGCCTGATGTGACTAATAAAATCACAAAGAGCAGCAAGCCGATATTTCGGAATTCGGCTCCGATAAAACCAACAAAAAACATTGTAAAAAATACTGTGCCTGAGATGACAATGACTTTGAATGTCATCACTGTACCTGCCCACAAAGCTTTTGCAGAGCGGAAGATAAATCGGAGAGAACCAAAGATACAACTGTATAGAATCGCATATACTAATGTATGCTTCCAAAACTTCCCGGCTCTTATACGCTTTGACAGGCTTGTTAACCAAATGAGCAGGAACGGCACAGTCGATAATATGAATGCTAATGCTAACAGATTCAATGCTGTAACATTCATATGCTGCGTAACAGTGTAGGATATCCTCACGGTAAAGATAAAGACAAGTGCAACCCAGCCGGCCAGCAGTGCTAAACTGAAATCTAAATAAAGTTTGTCAATCGGTATAAAATGTACTTTACTTGTTTGGGTACTTATTTCAGCGGACTCTCCCTCGACAACCTTGTGTTTCCTGCCTGCGGCAACCATCAAAACAATAATCAATCCAAGTGCCAGAATAGCGGAAATCGCAATTATAGTGAAGTCACGTATATATGCGTTGCGAGCTGCCGAGAAGATTTCGTTTTGAGCGTCTACTACCTGTGGAGTAAATGCAATGAATATCTCCACATCACCGGGTATATCATAATCGAGATAACGATAAGGATTGGTATTGCTGTCAAAATGTGTAATGGAGGATAAACCGAAATTAGACCTTGTTGTGATGGCGTAAACGGGGAAAGTCTTAAAAAATTCAGAATTTTGTTGACCTTCATGAACATTACTAAAAACAACAAGTGATTCATCGGATTCATCCGCCGGAGTTGATTTAATACCTATGTAATACAAAAACCCCTCGATCTGACCCAAGCGCTCTTGTGCGTTTTGGAATAATGATAATTGAGACCTGATTGCGTTTGCTTCGTGCATATGAAGGTCATCTGCAGTCGTTTGATTGGTGAGCGGAATTGAGACATAAAAATAAACCCGATCGGGAGAATGAAGCTGAAGCCATCGTTCGACGCTAAAGAACTCTTCAGGATATTCTTCGTTGATATCCCAATCGGCATGATACGACATGTAAAACCTTTCTCTGATCTCATATAAATACTGATGTAGTTCTACATTCGGTACTGTATGAGCAGAGTCAGTGCTTTCAAAGATATTGCGGTCATTGTCAATCGGGCTCTCATACTCGGAATGATGCCACCAGTCATCATAATAATCTCGTATAGACACGTTATAATGCTCAACCCACATCAAATGTTCTCCGGCTCTGATTGATTCTTCGCTTCTAAACCGCGCTAATATCGCTAAACTGTTATAAATCCAATGCGTATCCGCATGATGTTCAAAGAAATACTGGTTTGCAGATAAATCTACAAACACAATGTCGGGATGAACTCTTGTTTCATCACCTGTAATAATTACAGAAATAGCTCTGTTAAGTGCCGTAAAAAAGAGCACAAGTATCAATATGAAGCATATTATTCTAACGGCTGTCCAGCCTTTCAATTTTGTATCCAATTCCCCATACCACCTTTAAATATTTTGGATTTTTCGGGTCAATTTCTATTTTTTCCCGGATTCGCCGTATATGTACGGCAACTGTGTTGTCCGCTGAAAACGCATCCTCTCCCCATACCCGCTCATATATTTCGTCAATCGGAAACACTCTTCCGGGATTGCGTATCAGGAGCAGCGCGATTTTGTATTCGAGCGGCGTTAACCTGACGTCTTCGCCGTCTACTGTTACGGTTTTGTGGTTGTCGTCAATGGTTAATCCATCGACTGTGAACACACCTTCCTCGGGTGAAGGTAAGCTGCCGAGTACCGTATAACGGCGGAGCTGGCTTTTTACACGCGCAATAAGTTCAAGCGGGTTAAATGGTTTTGTGATGTAATCATCGGCTCCTGCGGACAGGCCTATGATTTTGTCTGTGTCTTCGCTTTTCGCAGAGAGCATTATGATTGGGATGTTGCGGCTTTTGCGTACTTCCATCGTTGCACTGAGCCCGTCAAGCTCCGGCATCATGATATCCATAACAATGAGCTTTATATCGTGCTCTTCGAGAACAAGCAGAGCCTCTTTGCCGTTGTACGCCTGATGTGTTTTATACCCTTCATTACCAAGGTACACAGCAATAGCTCCCGCTATTTCCTTATCGTCGTCACAGATCAAAATATCAAACATTGTGCCTGCCCTCCGTTGTTTTAAGTTGCAAGAAATGTAATGTAATAAAGTTTAATCATTCATAATTATACCACATCCTTTCAATTGTTGTTATGCCATGTTGCGACAATGAAAGGATAAAACAAAAATCTTACAAACAAACATACGCATTTCTGAAGAATTTCTTAAGAAGTTAATGGATATTTCGCAAAATGGTGTATTTTTGCACCGTGCCGTGTGGTATAATGAGCATGCAACTACGGAAACAGCTAGCCAAATACCGTCATTGCGAACCGTCCGCAGACGGTGTGGCAATCCACAATTCAATTATTCTAGTATGTTAGCATATGTTACACTAAAGATTACTATATCCTAAGAAACGGAGGAAAACTATAATGCCATTAAATAATAACAATAATAACACTGAGCTTACAGCGTTTGAGCAATTCATAGAATGGTGTTACGTGCATAAAAAAGCAGTAACAATTGTTATATCTGTTATGCTTGTGCATACACTTATATTTGTTGGGATTTTTGCATCAATAAGAGCAGGAACCTCCTCTGATACACACGAACCTGCACATCCTTCGCATCAAGCCCCGCAACCCGCGCCGGTACCTGCAGAAGAGCCTGCATACATAGTTGATGATACAGAAGATGACAGTGAAGACATATCCGAACCATCGGATAGCGACTCAATATTATCTGCGGCTTATGACACCGGCATACTGACCGGCGAGTTGTTTATTGAAACACGTGATGTAGTTGTTGACTTCTTCCAAGGCTTAAACGAAGCCACCGGCGCATCCGTTTGGGCGAGAGTACTGTGGGATTCCGGCAGAGAACGCGTAACCGGGTGGCTTGATGAGACTGTTGCAGTTGATGGTGATGTTGATATAGATGTGGATTACGATGAAGCTGATACGAGCATCACCGATACTGATTAGATTATTAAGTCAAATAATATACACATAAGAATAGAGATTTTTAGAGCATCAACCAGCAAAGCTTTTTGATATCTTCAAAGACCGTAAGGTTTCCTAAAATTATGAAATTGCTCATAAATAATACCATAAGAATCCAGAAAATCCGCAACAGCTGATGCGGTGGAGCCTATGTGATTATCAATTTCATTTTTTAACTCTGCATCCAGACTTTTGCCATCCAGTTTCTCTTCTAACTTCCTCATTTCATCAATGGAAAATTCATAATGACTACGGTCAGCTTCTTCTATATCAAGTGAGAATTTGCATACTTCACCCTCGGAATTTTTGAATTCTATCAAAACCACCTTTTTGAAACGAAGAAGCGGAGATGTAAGTCTGGTTCTGTGTAAATGTTGATTTTCAGGTTTTTTATTTATTGCAGCCATAATTTTATCTCCAATCATATTTTTGATGAATTGATGGCAGGGCAGTTACTTCCTGCATCACAAAACCCTTTAGGGGGCGTATTGGGTACTTTTCCAACCTCATCAATTCATCATGATTCTTATTATGCATACATAACCTTGTAAAGTCCATATTCTTCGTCATGTAAAGGAAGACGCATGGAATGCTATATTTAACATGTAAAATATATTTACCCCTTGGTATTGTCATAAACTATTAACACAGGAGAACCGTCCCCCGAACACAGGGGGACGATTCTGTTGTGTTCAACAACCATTCGGATATCTTTCCTTACAATATCATTTTTCCGAATGTGCTCCAGCCGCTCAGAACGTCTGCGTTGCTTGTGCCAATCGGAGGGTTAACGTTTTGTCCCAATATTTTACTGCCAACCAGGAAACCGAACGTATCGATATCTTTATTATCATCTGTATTACTATAAATTTCTGTGTCACGTTCAACAAGGATTTCGGATATTGTGTAGTAATCTTCAGTTTTACGGAGAGCCGCTTCATATATTTTTGCATCTGTCCATGAGCGATGGAAATGAATTCGTCCATTTTCGAAGTACGCTTCCCATTTATCTTCCATTTGATATGACTTAAGCCCAAAATGGAGATTTGCGCACTGTGATTCAGTTACGCGGAAGTTTGCTTAAATTGTGTGCGGTTTTGAGAATTCTTCTGTAATTTTTCCTCTTCTGGCTATGCCACCCATTAGCTTGTCGCTATCGAGCCATGCATTTATAACTGATGAAAGTTTATCATCCAATATCAGAAATGTACCCTCTATAATATAATTGCGCTTATAGTCGCCCATTGACCCATCAATATAATCTTTTGTCGGAATGCCATAAGCTGCTTCGGCAATACTTCCTGTTATTGCGGCGAGTGTATCGCTGTCGCCGCCGAGAGAAATCGCGTTACGTATTGCGTCTTCAAAGCCGTTGCTTTCAAGGAATGCAATGATTGCTTCCGGCACGGTTTCCTGACAAGTTTCGTTGAATTTATAAACCGGACGGATTTCATCAAGCGTACGACTCAGGTCATAGCCATATGTATTTTCAACATACTCCTTTATTATACCCTTTGCATCTTTTGACGTGTTAAATCTGGCAAGATATATCGCGGAAGCGGTCGCTTGCGCGCCTTTGATGCCTTCAGGGTGATTGTGAGTCACTGCAGCCGACCTTTCGGCGAGTTGTTCCGCTTCTTCCAGCGAGTCCGCGAACCATGCGCAGGGAGAAACACGCATCGCTGAACCGTTGCCAAAGCTGTTATACGGTTCACGGTTGTCTGAGAAAAGCCATTTATAGAATCCTCCGCCAAAACCGGAGTTCGGATATAATCTGCCGATCTCTTTCATTGAATCAATAAAGTTATCGGCTGTTCCACCCTTTAACAAAGCATCAGCGACAGCGATAGTCATTACTGTGTCATCGGTAAAGAAACATTTTTCGTTCATAAACGGAAAACCCTTTGTTTTTATGTTATTGAACTCGTAAACAGAACCTACAATGTCACCAATTATTGCACCAAGCATAACTTAATCCTCCATTTCAAACCTCATCAACTCATCATATATTATTATGCATACACAACCTTGCAAAGTCCAGACTTTTCTTCATGAAAAAGAAGAGGCGTGGAACAAAATTGCTCCATCTTCCTCTTTTCTCTCTTACGAAGTATAGACTATGTTAAGAGTGCGTGTTATACTTAGCTCAAATAAATTTAGGAGGTAACTTACTATGGCAGCAGCAAATGAAATTTACGGATGGTACAAAGACTTTTTTGACAGGAATGAATTAAACTACGATGAAGATGCGGAAAGCAACAATATTAAGATTGTAATGCCGCTTGATGGCAAGCTGCAAAAAACTAACATGATGGTACGGTGTCTTGATAGTTTTGTTAGTGTCAAAGCATATGCACCGCTCAATGCGGACGAAGGAGTGCGCCATAATGTGGCAGAATATCTTGCACGAGCAAACTATGGTATGGCTTTTGGCAACTTTGAACTTGATGTAAGAGATGGCGAGGTCTCCTTCAAGCTGACGCTCGACTGTGAAGACAGGTCATCCCTGTCGGATGATTTAATTGGAAAAACTTTTGTATTACCGCAAAATATGCTTGAAAAGTACGGCGACGGCCTGCTTGCTGTGATGTTTGGAATGAAATCCCCGGAAGAAGCAATAGATGAAGCAGAGGACGAGTCATGCGGCTGCGGCGGTCACGACCACGATGACGACTGATAGAGGTTTGCAGTAGCTACAGTATTCAATTATGTTCCGACAGGTGTGGGTGTTTTGTTACTCACATCTGTCTCTTTTCTTTAAATAAATACATTTTATTCATATTCCTAACCATTTTTTCATTTAGAATCTCTATAATTGGTGTATATTTATACCCATCTCTATGTTACAATTTCGTCAGTATAAAACTTAACGGGGAGGCCTACCGGATATGGCAAAGAGCAAAGAGATAAAACGTAAAACTGCGGGCAATGAGCAGGCAAACATAAAGTCGAACAAGGCAGATCTCAAGAGGCTGAAGCAAATTGCATTGGATGAGGATAAAAATGAACAATTTAGTCTCAATAAAGTAAATATCCTGCTTGCTTTGGAAGTATTGAGAAAATATTCCGACGTGGAGAACAAGCTAACACGGAAAAAAATCGCATCTTATATTAAAGATGATTATGGTATATCCATAGACGAGCACACGCTTGGGCGAAATCTCAAGGAGCTGAACCGATTCTATAAAAATAAAAGGGTTGTATGCAGCAGAGCTGCCCGTACAAACAGTAGAAGCGGCAATATTGATGTCCTCTATTCGGACTTCTATTATCATCATGATTTTTCGGAAAGCGAGGTCCGGTTACTGATAGACGGTTTGCTGTCTTCAAAATGCATTCCATACGACAAGTGTGAAGCTCTCATAAAGAAAATCGGCAATCTTTCCGGTGAACATGTAAAAAGCAGCTATGCCCTGCCGAAAAACCGTCCCGAGAACAAAATGATTTTTCACAATATTAAGGTGATTCTGAGAGCGATGTCCAACAGGAAAAAAATCCGCTTTCACTATATGAGTTACGGTACAGATAAACAGCCTCACATCAAACTCAAAGATGATGGCACGAAGCGCAGGTACATTGCAAGTCCTTATGAAATCGTGATAGCGAATGGAATATATTATTTGATTTGCTCACACGATTTTGCAAAAACCTTGTTTCACTACCGAATCGACTATATGTGTGATGTAAGTGAGATAAAATATGATCGTCGTTCAATACGTGAAATACCCGGTCACAGCAGAGGGTTGGATTTAACGTCATACATGAAGCAACGACCTTATATGATGAGCGGCAGTGATGTGTTTAGGGTAATTTTCCGCGCTGATAAACATATTGTCGGGCATATCCTTGACTGGTTTGGAAACGACGCGGAGTTTTCCAACATAACAAACGATACGGTCGATGTGGCAGTATTCGTCAACGAACAGGCAATGCGCTACTGGGTGCTGCAGTACGGCGAGCATGTCGAAGTTCTGCAGCCTCTGAAGTTTCGCAAAAGTATAGGTAATGTGATCACGGAGATGGCAAAAAAGTATAGAAAGCCGTAGTAATTAAAAAGCAATTAGTAACAGAAGGAGTGTTAAATATGTTCAGGGTGATTATTCAGCCATGTCTTAACTTGCAATAGTTTTAGGATTCACCCTCGTCGTCATGCATCTATTCTATGTGATGGTCGTGGTCGCAGCCGCATGAGCATGCTTCATCCTCGGTGCTCCAAACTTCATCTGTCGCTTCTTTTGCTGTTTTTACACCGTACATTACGTCGAGTAGGCTGTCACCATAGTAATTGAGCATAATCAGTGGTATATCAATGGACATGGAACAAATACACTCCATGTCCCTTCCATTGCATGACAAAAGAATGGACTTTACAAGGTTATGTATGCATAATAAATATGATGAGTTGATGAGGTTGGAGAAGTTCCCAATACACCCTTAAAAGGGCTTTGTGATGCAGGAAGTTACTGCCCTGCCATCAATTCATCATAAAAAAAACAAATGGAGGTTAATGTTATGCTTGGTGCAATAATTGGTGACATTGTAGGTTCTGTTTACGAGTTTAATAACATAAAAACAAAGGATTTTCCGTTTAAGAACGAAAAATGTTTCTTTACCGATGACACGGTAATGACTATCGCAGAAGACGGTTCTCCTGTGTTAACAGTTTTATAAAAATACCAAGGGAAGATATCCGAATGAAGCAAAACAGGGAAGGAAGTAGGGCAACATGAGCGTATATTTTACTGCGGATTCGCATTTTGGGCATGCTAATATAATTAAGCATTGTAACCGGCCGTTTGAATCGGTAGAGGAAATGAATGAAACACTTATCGCAAACTGGAATAGTAGGGTACACAAAGGCGACCATGTATACATCGTCGGTGACTTCTGCTGGCGGGGTGGATATGAGAATGCATTGCGGATAGTAAAGCGGCTTAAAGGAATCAAGCATCTTGCCATAGGCAACCATGATTCTGACTTTTTGAAAAAGCAGGAATATAGGGAGCAATTTGCGGAAATAGGGCAAATACTGGTTGCAGGGCTTGATCAGGGGCGTATAATCTGCTGCCATTACCCGATGGCATTATGGCAAGGCTCACATCGCGGGAGCTTCCTTGTGTACGGTCATATACACAACCATATATCCGTAGTGTCCGAGTTCATGATGAAACGCGGCAACGCATTAAACGCCGGTGTTGATATCTGCCAATTTATGCCTGTCACATTTAAGGAACTGCAAGCATATAACGAGGCTTTTTATATTCACGCTAAGTGAATTATCCTTGGCTTAAAAAAGGACGGTGCAGTGGTGAAAACAAAAGAGACTGAAGAGCAAGTGCAAGAAAATGAAATGGTTGAAAAAGCAAGACAAATTGCTTGGGACGCTCATTCGGGACAGATTGATAAAACCGGCGGGCCTTATATCAATCATGCATGGCGTGTTTCCGAAATGAAGATAATAGATTCCCCGATAAAAAGAATCGTTGCATTATTACACGACGTAATCGAAGACACAGACGTAACTTATGACGATTTGAGAGAACAGGGGTTTTCGGAAGAAATCATTAATTCGATAAGACTTGTAACAAAAACAAAGGAAATTAATATCGATGAGTATTTTAAACGCATAAAAGCGGACCCGGTAGCCCGGGCAGTCAAAATCGCTGATTTGACACACAACATGGACAAATCCCGATGGGACGAACCGGACGCCGGCTGGAAAGACCTAAGCGAGGATGAAAGAAAGAACCGTCTTAAATGGTTCAAGGTAAAGCGAAAAGAGTACGAAAACTGGCGGGATTATTTGCAACAGGAGTAAAGCTGCTATTAAAGCCGAAACAGGGGAAAACATGGAGCAATTATATTCCATGTCTCCTTTTTTCTTCTCGCAAACTATAGACATCGTAAGTGAGGCTTGTTATGCTTTACACAAAATATTTATGGAGGGTCTACTAATATGACAGAACTTGAAAAGCTTTGTATCCAAAGTAAGGATCGTGAAAAATTAGTGTTAAGAGGCGTGGAGGTTTCCGATTTATCACCGCTTGTCGGGTTGACAAACTTAAAGGTGCTAGTACTCAGTGGTTGTGAAATCTCTGATTTATCGTCACTTGCAGGTTTGGAAAGCCTGCAGGAGCTTTGCCTCTGCCAGAACCAGATTGAAGACATCTCACCGCTTGCGGGGCTGTCAAACTTGGAAATCCTTTGCGTCCAAGATAATCAAATCAATGATATCTCACCGCTGGAAAATCTATTGAGTTTGCGAGAATTGGTGCTTGGCAGAAACATGGTATCTGATATATCTCCGCTTAATAATCTGACAAACCTGCAGGCATTGGATCTTGGCGGCAATGAGGTGTACGATTTATCACCGATTTCTGAATTGACTGATATACGACAGCTTATTGTTGGTAGCAACGAGATTTTTGATTTATCGCCGATTGAAGGATTAATAAACCTTGATTATCTCTGCTTCTGTCACAACCTGGTAGGCAACTTCGCACCGCTTGCCGGGCTGACATGCTTGCAAATGCTTTGCTGTATGGCAAATAAAACCAGCGAAATCACACCGCTCTCAGGTCTGTTAAGCTTACAGGAGCTTCACCTTGACGGTCTAGGGATTACAAGTCTGTATCCGCTTATCGATTTGGAAAACTTGCGTGTATTAACTTTTAGACAAAGTGGATATCTTGATTTATCTGTGCTATCAGGGCTGACAGAGTTAGAGGAGCTTGACGTGGCATTTTGCGAAGAAATAAACGGCATTTCCGGACTTTATGAGCTGTCAAAACTAAAGAAGTTTACCTACAGCGAAAATAACATATCTGAAGAAGATGCACTCGAACTCAGCCGCTTTTTACCTGACTGCGTGTTAGATGTGCAGGCGCTCAACGAAGAAGATTCCTACGAATACGACCATTAATAATTGAAGGGAGACTATAATATATGCCGGAAGATATATGTTCAAAATGCGGAAAATACCCTGCATCTGTTTTTACCAAGAAAATTAAAAACGGACAAATATTTGTGGAGGGTCTGTGCGAAAAGTGCGCAGGGAAAGCCGGGGAGACAAGTCCGGGATCGCCGGATAAACAGACTTCCACGATTAGTAAACCGAAAAGACACTCTTTTCTCGATAAATATGGTATTTCACTGACACAAAAGGCGAAGGATGGCAAAGTTCAAAAGCTTATCGGTCGGGAACGGGAAATAAAGCAAATCATAGAAGTGCTCTGCCGCATGAATAAAAGCAACCCATGCCTCATCGGTCCGCCCGGCTCCGGAAAAACCGTTATTGCAGAATGGCTGGCAAAGCTCATTCTGGACAAAGACAAGAAAATACCGAGAAAACTGCAAGATAAAGAAATTTACGTGCTTGATGTAACCACACTTACAGCAGGGATGGGTAAGTTTGGAGATCTTGAAGAACGTATTGGTTTTATAATAAATGAAGTAGAGGAACGCGGTAATGTTATAATTTTTATAGATGAAATCCATAGAATTGTTGGTGCCGGGGTAACAGAAGGTAATCCGGCGGGCGGCATAGACAATATGCTAAAGCCTGCTTTGGCAAGAGATAAGTTTCAGCTAATCAGTGCAACAACACGCGAAGAATATAAGATTATTGAAAAAGATGCTGCTCTTGAGCGCAGGTTTCAAACGGTCATCATTGATGAATCAACAGTTGAAGATACGATAGAGATTTTACTTGGCATTAAGGACCGCTTTGAGA